>ERZ506250.43-NODE-43-length-41430-cov-6.19587_pt1 | contig 41430 bp, 46 predicted proteins | sample MGYA00512367_ERZ506250 | MGnify/ENA metagenome assembly ERZ506250 | reverse complement strand
GAAGGCCGCCGATCTCGCGCGGGTGAGTGCCCGCCAACACCAGCGCCGTCGCGCCCGGCTTCGCGCCCTCTATCACGTAAACAGCGGTGTCGTAATCGGTCCCCCTGAGGTTGGGATTGTAATCGGAAAGCCATTTGATCCCCGTCACGCCGTATCCCGGCCGCACGTCCAGCCGAAACGCCGCCCGCGCCACCGCGCCGCTTAGAACCAGTGCTGCCAGCAGCGCTGCGGCTGCCGCGATTTTTTGAAAACGTCCGTATGTCATTTTTGTCCCTCTCCGCTCAAGTTCCGCCGCGGCATTGTCCGCCGCGACGTTATTCTTCCCAAGAGATTATACCAACGTCGGCGATTTTTTACGCGGACGATGATAAAATAAGAGCATCTTCGAAAATGGAGGTGTCACATGAAAAAATTTCTCGGTGCAGTTTTGTTCTTGGCGATTTCGTGCTGTGCGGCCGTGCAGGCCAAAGATTATCACGTCGCGGCGCGGGTGAAGGAAGCGCAGGCGGCCGTGGAGAAAATGATCCGCTCCAAGTCGGCGGCCGGACTGGCCCAGTCGGTCAAGGAAGGCGTCGGCGTGGCCATTTTCCCCAGCGTCGTCAAGGCGGGGCTCATCGTCGGCGGCCGATACGGCGAGGGCTTGATGCTGCGTCATGATCCCAAGACGGGCCAATGGTACGGGCCGGCGTTTTTCAGCATCAGCGGCGGGTCGGTCGGACTGCAGATCGGCGCTTCTTCGACGGCGCTGGTTTTGACCGTCAACAATGAAAAGGGCATGAAGGCGTTCCGCGGCGGCACCTTCACGCTGGGCGCCGACGTCGCCGCCGTGGCCGGACCGAGCGGACGCAACTCCTACGTCGGCACCAACATCAACGCCGACGCGCCGATCTTCAGCTACTCGATCACCAAGGGCGTTTTCGCCGGCGTGGCCCTCGACGGCTCGGTGATCAGCGAACTGCCCCGTGTCAACGACGCCTGCTGGGGCAGGCATCTGAACAACGTCCAGATCTTCCACCGCAAACCGGCGCGCAAGGACGTGCAGGCGCTCATCAGAAAACTCAACCAGCTGATTTCCCTGGCAAAGTAAACTCGTTCTTTCATCCCGCAAACAAAAAAAGCGCAGACCCTTGATCCCAAAGGTCTGCGCTTTTCGTTTTCCGCGGTAAAAAATGGAGCCGACTGCCTCGCTCAAAATATCTATGAATAGTTGTAAATACTGAATTAACATGTTTATATCCGTGGTTTGAGTCACCGAAAAGTCACCATTGTGATGCCGGATTGTACTTTTTGCCTTCATTATTTTGAGTTCTGCTGTGCAGCTTCACAGCGTTCTTTTATAGCAATGCTGGGTAGTACTCCAAATTCTATGTCTTCACAGATTTGTTCTTCGAGTTGCTCAAGTTCGCGATCTAATGCGCTAGACAGGGAACTTTTATTCTCATCCTGTATTGGGAGAGATAAAGATGTTTTCATAGACCTGCCTCCTTGTGTTGAGCTTGTCATTGATTTTTTTTTGCCACGGTTATTTAATCTCGCGATATAGAAAAAGCCAATGGCAAGACTACTATGTACGGGAATAAAAACACAACGCCTGTTAATAACCATGACCATTGCCAAACTTTAAGAGCCCCAACAATTCCAAGAACTGTTCCTACAACGGGGATATACGATAGGGGGATAGAAATTAGTAAACAGAAAAACCAATTCCAATCTAGCCAATACCGTAATCCTTGATAAAAAGCCACTGTTTGAACAACTCCTAAACTAAAATAAACGATCATAAAAAAGGCCGTTGCTGTGTTGTGTAATAAGCTTTTGTTGTTCATTTATGTACTACTCTCCTTTCTTGGGGATCGTCATTCCACGGCACACTTTGCCTATATATCTGAACCGTCCGGTTTCAACGTCTTCCTTAGTAAATCTCTTAACTGGGTATTTAAGGGAAGCGGAACGCAATTCCCCTCCATCACAATGACGATTCCAGTAGATCCATTTCACCATCCAGTCACCGTCGAGTTCCGCGATAATAACATCTCCGTTATCCGCTTCGGCAATGGGGTTCACTAAAACCTGACAGCCGTCAGGAATGCCGGCCTCTTCCATGGAATCGCCGCTGATGCGTACGATGAATGGGCTTCTCCCTGGCTCGGTGGAATATTGACCGCCTAGCAGCCAGACAGGGATTTCAAGCTCTTCTCTTACTACGCCTTCCACCGACACCGCTCCCATTCCCGCGCAGGCGGACATAAAATCTTCATATACGGGCACTTTAATGCTACCGTTCATTCCATAATGCTCAACAATTTCAACGCGCTCTTCCTTCGGGAAGGACGCGTTTTTGTTTTCAAACCCGCCTGCTTCGGCCCCACTCACCAAAGATGTAACCGGCACTTCCAATACTAAAGCTATTTTTTCAAGTTCGCTGAGTCTCGGTTCTCGTTTCCCCGCTTCCCAACGGCGCACAGAGTCGATAGACACTCCTACGCGCTGGGCGAGGTCTATCTGATTCAAACCTTTGTCTTTTCGTAGTCGTCGCAATAAGTCTTTAAGCATGTAAAATTCCCTCCTTATTTAATAATGCCATTTGGCTAGGTTAAATTCAACTCGCAGTATAGCATTATTTTCCTCTTGACAATGCCATTTGGCGTTATATAATAGCGGTAAATAATGCTAAACGGCATTAAATAACGAGAGAGGAGGGGCAATTTTGGAGAGCCTGAAACAAAGACGCTTAAGTTTAGGTTTCACACAAGCAAAACTCGCAGAGTTAAGCGGGCTAAGTATTGACAGCATTCGGCGCTATGAACACGAGGAACGCATTCCTCGCGCTGGAGATTTAAAGACCTTGGCATCGGTGCTTAGAACGACCCCCAACGAACTGCTGGGAGTGGACGAAAAAAGCCCCGGCGAGTAGGCCGGGGCTGAGGAAGGGAGGAGCAATCATGACAGCGGGAGACGCGATGCTGCAGGAAATTGCCGTGAAGACAGCGAAGATTTTGCGGCCGCTGATGCGGGACATCATCCGCGAGGCGTTCGAAGACGCCGAGAAGGCGCGCCCCGCGATGCAGGTAACACCGACGCTGGAGCAGGAACCAAAAACGCTGACGGCCAAAGACCTGAAAAAAATTTTCAACGTCGGAGACTCAACGCTGAACGCCGGCGTGACGGATGGGCGCTTTCCGCCGCCAGTCAGCGGCGGCGGCGCGGTTGGCAGCCAGCGGCGGCGCTGGAACGCCCAAGACGTATACGACACGGTGCGTCTGGGGCGATGGGACAAGGTGCTCGACGAACGGGCGCCGAACATGGCAAAGGAGGCGTGACGATGGTTGAGATGTTGGTGAGAGGACATGCGGTGAGCGTCCCGGTATTTATGTACGTCATCTTCGGGGCGATGGGAATCGGCGGTTTTGCGGCCGGCATGTACCTCGGCGCAGCGGTAGCCACTAGCAGTTTGCGCAAGATGATCGAAAAAAGGCGGTGGAGACGATGAGCGGAACAATACATCAACTCGAGGCGGGAATGCCGCCGGTAGCGACGCCAGCAAAGAAAGAGGGGCGCTACAACCTGATCCTGATGACCGACGACGATCCGGGGATTTTTGTCTTCGAAATGTCCGAGGCGCAGGCAGAGTCGCTTGCAAACACGCTAGGCGGACTGATCCTGAGATCCAAACGCGAATGGCTTGAGAAGCTGGAGACTAAAAAATGACTCTCTATGGCTCCGGGGCACGCTACGGGCGGCGCCTGAGATGGTGGGAACGCATCCTCCGGTGTCTGACAAAGAAAGGGTGGCGTTGACATGACGGCCGGTAAAACGTATACGGTAGCTGTTGAGTTGTCGGCGGGCGTCTATGAACGCCTCGTCGTGTGGTGTCTTAAAGAAACGGGCAACATTCGCGGCGTTGGAAAAGCCGCCGCGCTGGCGGTCGGGCGCTATCTCGACGCGCAGGACATGAGGGCGAAACTGGAGCGTCGCGCATGATCATCAGACATATGAACACGGTCACATCGGCGATAAAAAAAGAGCCGTCCACGGCGGCAACCGCGGGCGGCTCACAGAGCGAGAACGCCAGTCCTCGCCTCTGATTATAACACAACGGAGGTATGACAATGCGTAAGATCATTTTTCGTGGTTTTTCAAGGGCTGAGAATAAATGGTTATATGGCGATCCATCACAATGTTTGTATCCCCTTATTGAAAGCGTCGGACTGAAAACAGGGCTAAAAGACAGTGAAGGACGCGAGATCTTCGAGGGCGACATTTTGGCCTTTGAGATTTTGCGCGGGAAAAACTCTCGGGGCTGCGTGGAATATAGCGACGAGAAAGCGCAGTACGTGGTGCCGTTTCAGCAGAGGAAGTATGAAAGATCGCTGTCGTGGATATGCTCACTAGGCAAACCCGTCGTCATCGGGAATGTCTACGAGAACCCTGATCTGCTCGAACAGGAGCAACCCAATGCCTGACCTCGACCTCTCCGCCCTCACCGAGGACGAGCTGAACGACGTGTACGAGGACATGAGCCCGGACGAACGCGCGCACTTCTGCACCCAGATGGACGCGCTGGCGGCCGAAGACTACGAGGCTCGCATGGGCGACCTCGCAAAGGATTTATACGGAGGAATCTAAATGCTCGAACAGCCGAAGATCCATTTCGACAGCGACACGATGAAAGTCAAGATCTGTAAAGAGTGCAAGGGGCTGGGCAACGTCCAGAATAACTACGGTATCTGGATGCCCTGCTCTGCCTGCCACGGACAAGGGCGGATCGTCGTCAACCAACGAGACGGAATTTAGTATCACGCAGATCGACTTTGCGGCCGACGGCCAGCTGCTGATCGAGGCGCCGCGGGAAGAAGACGAAGAAGAGGAGGAAGAAGCATGACCAAGCTGTACGAACTGACGAACGAGTATCTCGGCTTCTGGGACTCGTTGAACGATCCCGAGGCTGACTGGGACGCCGCGGAAGAAAAATTGAAAGGCATCGAAGCGGCGCTGGACAGCAAGGTGGAGAACTGCGCGCGGGCGATCCGCGGCATGGAAAGCGACGCCGAAAGCATCGCGGTGGAGATCGAGCGTCTGGCACGGCGCAAGCGCGCCCTCGAAAACAAGACCGAAAGCCTGAGAGGATACGTACAGGGCGAGATGATGGCCGCCGGACGCGACAAAGTGCAGACAGACCTGTTCACAGTCGCCCTGCAGAAATCGCCCGCCAAGCTCATCGTCCACGCCGAAGCGGACATTCCTCGAGAGTATTTCAAAATTATTCCCGAGACGGTGCAGCTGGACAAGGACGCCGTCAGGACGGCACTCAAAGCCGGGAACGCCGTCCCGGGGTGCGAACTGGCGCAGGGCTACCACCTGCGCATCCGCTGACATGTTCGTGGTGCAAAACGCCGCCGACCTCGTGCCGGAACACCGGCGTATCCTGCTCTACTCCCAGCCCGGCCTGGGCAAGACGTCGTGCCTGGCGGAACTTCCCGGCAGGACGCTGATCATCGACTGCGACAAAGGCTACAAAGTCCTGATCGGCATGAACAAGCGCAACGTCGACATCGTGCAGGTCAGCGACAACCCCGACGAAGTGCTCGAGATCGTCGAAGATCTGCAAAGGGAGTGCGCCTACGACACGGTCTGCCTCGACTCGCTGACACAGTACCAGAACCGCGCCAAGGCACACTACGTGAAGATCGGCAACAACGGCAAAAAGATGGAACTGGGGCAGTACCAGGACATGGATTACGACACGCTGCACCTGTACGACGCCCTCGACAGGCTGAAATGCCACGTCGTCCTGACGGCGTGGGAAGACCAGTTCGAAAAGACGCTGGCGACCGGCGAGCGCATCTACATCGCCAAGCCGCAGCTGTTCCGCAAGGGGCTGGTCGACGCCATGTGCGGCGTGGTGGACGTGGTCGGCAAAATCTCGGTCACGCCCGACGGACAGAGATACATCGTGCTGAGCGGCGACCTTTCCACGGTCGCCAAGGACCGGATCGAAAAGCGGCCCTGGTGCTGGCCGCAGGACTTGATCCCCGCAAACAATTCCAAGGAGGAAAAATAAAAATGGTGAGATGGAACTATGACCCGAACAACGTTGCGACTTCTTTTGAGATGGTCCCCGAAGGCGTGCACCGAGTACGCATCGCCAAGGCCGAGGACGACAAGCCGACCAGCAAGACCGGCGAGCCGATGATCACCCTGACGCTGGACGTGAGCGGCTACAACGGGACCTTGAAATTCTGGATCCCGTTTCTGTCCGCCAATCCGGGCATTACGAACGCCCGCCTGAAAGAGATGGCCGAGGGCTTCGGCTGCCAGGTCGACGACGGCCAGGGCGGCGTGCCTTTCAAGACATGGATCGGCAAGATCGGCGTCGTCGAAGTGGAGCACGTCCCCCAGCAGAAAGACCCCAGCAAGATGGCCGCGCAGATCAAGCGCGTGATCCCCTTCGCCGAAGCGCGCGAGCTGAGCCTGCCAAACTGGCAGGAACCGGGGCAGCCCAAAGTGGCCGCGCCAGCCATGAACGCGCCCGGCCCCATGCCCATGGGACAGCCTGCCTACCCGCAGCAGCCCGGCCCCATGCCGCAATCCTACCGGAACAACATGCCCAATGCGGCCGGACAGGGGTACAGCGTTTAACCTGAGGCCGTACCAGCGCGAGTGCATCGACTCGATCCCCGAGTCCGGAAGCTACCTGATCCAGATGGCGACGGGGCTTGGCAAGACGGTCACCATGTCGCGTATCCCGCGGCGGGGGAGGATGCTCATCCTCTCCCACCGCGAGGAGCTGGTGCGGCAGCCGCGCAAATATTTCCCCTGTTCCTTCGGCATCGAGCAGGGGAAATCTTATTCGGCGGGAGAGGAGATCGTCAGCGCCAGCGTGCAGAGCATGAGCAAGCGCCTGGAGCGTTTTTCGCCGGACGACTTCGACGTAATCGTCACCGACGAAGCGCACCACGCGACCGCCGCAACCTACCGGAAAATTTACGAGTGGTTCCGGCCGCGGCTGCACCTCGGCTTTACCGCCACGCCCAACCGGGCCGACGGCACGGGGCTGGAAGCGGTTTTTTCGGACATCATCTTCGAACGCGACCTGCCCTGGGGCATCCGCAACGGCTGGCTCTCCCCGATCCGCTGTCTCCGCGCCGAGATCGGCTACGACCTGCGCGGCGTAGCCAGGCGGATGGGCGACTACGCCCCCGGCGAACTGGAGCGCGCCGTCAACATCGAAGGCGCCAACAAGGCCATCGCGGAAGTCTACGCCAAAAAAGCCGTGGGGCAGACGCTGGTCTTCGCCGTCTCGGTGGAGCACGCCAAAGCCATCGCCAGGGAGATCCCCGGCGCGGTGGCCGTGGCCGGCGGCGAGGAACGCGCCGGAACGGTGGCCGCGTTCGCCCGCAAGGAGATCAAGTGCCTGGTCAACTGTATGGTCTTCACGGAGGGGACGGACATCCCCGGCATCGAGACGGTGGTCATCGCCCGGCCGACGCAGAACGTCAGCCTTTACACGCAGATGGTGGGGCGCGGCTGCCGCCTGGCCGAGGGCAAAGAATGCCTGACCTTGATTGACTGCGTCGGCGCGAGCGCCCTGAACCTGTGCACGGCGCCCTCTCTGCTGGGGCTTTCGGTCGGCGACCTGCCGCCGCGTAAGCAAAAGGAGATCGAAGGCGACCTGTTCGACCTGCCGGAACTGGCCGAGAAAGCCTCGGACTGTCCGGAATACTGGATCAAGAACATGGAAGTGGTCGACCTGTGGGCGCGGTCGCGGAAGTACAACACCCACGACGTGAACTGGTACCGCATGCCGGACGGCGAGATGGTCCTGAGCTTCCGCGGCGCAACGCTCTCGCTGCCGCCGGAGGACTCTCTCGGCCGCACGGTCTGGTACGGCGAGAGGGTGCCCATGCAGCGGGCGCTGGACAGCGCCTTCCTGCTGCTGCGCAACGGCTTCCCCGACGAGGCCGGCCTGTGGAGCGCGGGCGCCGTGAAACGCTGGGGCAACGCCCAGGCGAGCGAGAAGCAGCGGGCGCTCGTGTCCCGCTTTTTGCCGGGGCTGGACGCCGAACGGCTGACGAAAAAAGAAGCAATGCTGATTTTAACGAGGTGTTTGCATGCGAGAACAACGGGGCAAATATCTGGAAAAACAACTTGACAAGCTGCTTGACGCCCTGGCCGCGCGCGGCATCCACGGACACAAGAACCGCGCCTACCGCACCATCCGCGGCGACTTCATCGAAGGCGAACCGTTCGACTACGAGATCTTCGCGAAGGGGCGGCTGCACGTCTTCGACGCCAAGGAATGCCGCGAGGCGGCGTGGAACCTGAAGACAAACGCCAAACTGGGGCAGCTGAACACCCTCTGCATGCTGGCCAACCATGGCGCCGACGCATTCTTTCTGGTCTATTTCTGGGGAGCGGGCAAGGTGGTGAAGTTTGGCGCGGCAGCCGTGAAGGACGCCATGTGCCGGGGCGTCAAGAGCCTGAAAGCCGAAGACGGGGAGGTGTGGGCATGGGAAAGTATGATCGGATAGAGCGCATCAAGCAGCGCGTTTCCCTGCTGGACTACGCCCGCAGCATCGGCCTGCCCGTGCGCCGCCCCGGCGACCGCTGCGCCTCCCTTGAACCGGGCAGCGAGAACCCGACGGCCATGCTCTTCGACGAGAACCGTTGGTACGACTTCAAGAGCGGCCAAGGCGGCGACGTGATCGACCTGTGCGCCATCGCGAAACACAACGGCGACCGCGGCGCGGCGATCCGCGAACTCGGCGGCGACGACCCCGCCTACGACGGCTGGCAGAAGTACACGCAAAAACTCTGCGCCCAGGTGGGCTACTGGCAGACGCAGCTGAGGGAAGCGGATTTTACGTATCTCAAACGCCGCGGGATCAGCAAAAAAACTGCTGCACGCCTGCGCCTCGGCTACGACCCGCAGAGCGGGAGACTGACGATCCCGTACTTCAAGAACGGCTACGTGGCCTACGTGGTGACGCGCCAGCGCGAGGAGGACGGCAGCCCGAAGTACAAAAAGGACGCCCTCGACGGGATGAACGAAAACATCCCCTGGGGGTTGCAGACCCTTGACCGTCTTGTTAGTTTGAATTTCGGGGTCACTGTAAACCAGAACTCATACCCCTGCCCCCAAGAAGAAAACGATAACGATGATGGTTTGACCCGTGACCCAGAAAATCAAGATACTTCAAAAATTCTGAACCAGAGTTCAACTACCGAAAAAATCATTGTTATCGCAGAGGGAGCATTCGACGCGATCTCGTGGGAGCAGGAAGGCTACGCGGTGCTGTCGCCGATGGGCGGATACTTCTCGAAAGAAGCGACGGAACAGGTCGTGCAAGTCTGCAAGGGCGCGGACAAGGTGTTTGTCTGCTTTGACTCCGACGGCCCGGGGACGCGGTTCCAGCTGGACATGGGCAAGCTGATGTTCAGGCACCACATCCCCTTTGTCTGCGGTCATCTGAACGGCGTCAAAGACATCTCGGACTACTACGCCGCCGGCGGCGACCTTGGGGCGCTGATCCGCGAGGCGGAACCCGGCCTGAACGCCCTGTGCGGGCACCTGGCCCAGGACCGCGAAGCGTTCAAGGCCTTCGCGCTGGAAGCGGGGCGCTACACGGGGCGTCCGGAAATGGCGGAGCTGTTCGAGGCGGCGGCACAGTACTTCCCGCAGGCGAAAACGTGGCTGGCCACGGTCGAAAAGATGGCGACGTCGGCGCCGATGGAGAACACGATCAAGAAGGAGATCGTCAAGAACTACCGTCTGCGCTATTCCGAATACCTTGGCTTTTACGAGTACGAAGGCGGCGTCTGGGAGCGGCGCACCGACACCGAGGTCAAGAAGTACATCGCCGACGCGCTCGGCCAGTACCAGACGGGGACGCGCCTGAACAGCATCCTCAAGCTCGTGCAGGCGGAAGTCTCGGCGGAAGAACAGTACAACACCAAGCCGATCTTCAACTTCAAAAACTGCGTCCTGGAGCTGGAAACGGGAACGGTGCGGGAACACCGGGAGTCCGACCTGAGCACGGTCCAGGTCGATTACGAGTACAAGCCGGACACCTGGTCGCCGCGCTGGGCGCAGTTCATCGAGGAGGTCAGCGGCGGCGACGAGGCCAGGGGCAACCTGCTGCAGGAGATCGCCGGGTACGTGCTGTTCAACGACTGCTCGCTGCAGAAGTGCTTCTTCCTGATCGGCGACGGCGCAAACGGCAAGAGCGTGTTCCTGGACATCCTCACGGAGGTGTTCGGGCGCGGCAACGTCAGCAACGTCTCCATGGGTGGGCTGATGGAGCCGTTCCAGAAGATCCAGCTGCTCACGTCGATCCTCAACATCTCCAACGAGACGAGCACCAGCATCAAGGGCGCGGAAGAGGAATTCAAGAAGGTGGTGGCCGGCAACATCATCAGCGGCTGCTACAAGAACAAGGATTTCGTCAACTTTCAGCCGCGCGCGAAGATGATCAGCGCCTGCAACGAGTATATGAAGACGCGCGACACGACGCTCGGCTTCCTGCGCCGCGTCTGCTTCGTGGCCTTCAAGAGCCGCTTCGTCGACGACCCGGGCGCCGGCGAGTACAAAGCCGACAAGACGCTGACGGCGACGCTGATGACGCAGCTGCCGGCAATCTTCAACTGGGCCTACTCGGGCTACAAAGTCCTGAAGGAGCAAAAGCGCTTCACCGTCACCGCCGACAACGAGGAGCTGATGGACGACTTCCAGAGGCTTTCCAACCCCGTGATGGGGTTCATCGAGGAAGTCGACCCCCATGGCGTGGTGTCACGGACGGAGTTATACAAACAGTATAAGTCGTGGGCGGAAGAGGCCGGGCACAATATCATGTCAAGGACATCTTTCATCCAGAAGTTTCGGCAGACGGCGAAACAATACAACATGGGGGTATTAGAGACGGTTTATGCCGGAGAACGCCGTTTTATCATCAAAGATGTGCACCAAGCGCACCAAAATGCACCAAAAAGTGCATCAAGATAACCGATTGCGTTTACTGCTTTTCTTTAATCTTGGTGCACTTGATGCACTTTTTTACAAGTTAATAAGAAAGAGAAAAAAAGAGATAGTAAGAAGATAAAGGTAAATACATATAAAAGAGTAACTCGAAAGTAAGTGCACCAAGTGTACATTTAAAACAAAACCAGTGTTTACCGATATCTGCGTGGTGTATTTTCGCTTTTTGATCTGCACCTAAGATTGCACCAAAGGAGGAATCTCTATGGCGTTAACGCCGGAAATATGCGTGGTTGTCGCGGTCGACCGGGGGATCGCCCCGTTTTTGGACGAGAACGGCGGGCTGAAAGTGGCGCCGATGGTCAGGCCGTTGTCGGATGAAGACATGGAATGGATCAGGGCGCACAAGGAAAAGCTGATCGAGGGGCTGAGATCCCCGAACGTCGATTATGAAGTCCAGCTGGCGTGGCCGAGCAATGAGAACGACTTTTTGCAGCAGTGCTTCGCCCAGGTCGACGCCATGGGCTGCACGGGCATGGAGCGCTTTATGAAAGGCTGGGCGCTGGCATGGGGGGATCCCGACCCGAAACGGGGGTGGCCGAAAGATGAAGCTTAAACCGAAATATCTGAGTCGATTGACCAAGAAACAGTGGCTTGCCCTTCACAGGGCGTGTTTTACCGAGTCGGTGAAAAAACTTGTATCTATTGAGTTTTGGGACAACGGTAAAGGAGCTGACGTGACGTTTCTTGAGGATGATTGGGATGATGGGGAGGGAGGAACCCTCTCGTTGGATACGAATTACAGATACATGGAATTCGACCCGCCACTCGCTGAGGATACGTGGGATGGGGTGGACAGCTTCGAGAGGGGCAAGCATTTTTTCAAGTTCATGCTCGAGACATTCGGCAAAGAATATATTATCGATTATATGCAATACAGAACGGGCGTGGACGTCGAGAAATATTTAAGGGGTGAATAAATGTCTGACGATCTGAGTGAGATCAAGCGCGTGCTGCGGTCGGTCTGGTGGACGCAGAAGCGGCTGGACGCCGATCTCGAACTTTTGGCGTGGCTGCGGGCCAAAGCGGAGGGTGTCCGCGGCATGGAGTACGACCGCCAGACAGTCCACGGCGGAGCGGAGCACAGCGCGCTGGAGGACGCGGCATGCGCGATCGCGGACTGCGAGGCCAAGATCGAGGCTGAGACCGCGCAATGGCGGGCAGCGCTGGATCGGGTGACGGGGATCATTCATGGCGTGCCGTCTCAAAAATTGGCGGTGATTTTACAGATGAGGTATCTCAATCTGTGGCCGTTTGAAAAAATCGCGGTCGAGCTGGGCTACACATGGAGGCACGTCAATCGGATGCATGTAAAGGCGTTGAAAGAAGCAAATACGGTTTATCAGGCGCAAAAAGAAAAAGATGTCATAGAATGTCATAGTCTTGACGTGATATGATGTAGACTGGAAATCACGGGGAAAAGGGAATAACGACAAAGGCGGGGCTTTCGCGGCCCCGCCTTTTTTATATCCACGGAAAGCGAGGTGATCCGCCGTGGCGGAACGGAAGATGACGCCGAAGCAGGCGCGGTTTGTAAGCGAATATCTAATCGACCTGAACGCCACGGCGGCGGCCAAGCGGGCGGGGTACAGCGAGAAGACGGCGGAAAAGATCGGTCATCAGCTGCTAGAAAAAACTAGAGTTGCGGCCGCGATCGCCTCTGCTATCAAGAAGCGCGAGAAAAAGACGGAGATCACGGCGGATCGCGTCATCAAAGAGCTGGCCGATATAGCGTTCCTGCGGTCGGACGAGGTGTTTGCCATCGACGGCGATCATGTCTCGATCAAAAGCACTGACGAGATGAGCGACGCCGCCAGACGGGCGCTGGCGTCGGTCTCGCAGACGGTGACGGTGGCCGGGGGGACGATCACGGTTAAGCTGTGCGACAAGATCAAGGCGCTGGAACTGCTGGGGCGGCATCTGGGGATGTTCACGGATAAGATCAGGCTCGAAGGCGAGCTGACGGTGTCTGGGATCCTCGAAGAACTCGTTAAACGAAAGGAAGATGCGTAATGATGTTGGTATTGGAAGAACTGGCAAGGGAATTGCATGCTGGCACGGAGGAAGTGCAGCGTCAGGAGCCGATGTGGCCTCCGCAGGGACATCTTGGCGGCCCGCGTGGTCCGTATATTGAAATCGACTGGGACGATCTGACGGAGAAAGCCCGCGAAGATTACCGCGTCCAGGCGCGCTATCTGATCGAACGCTACGATGTCACGCCTAAAAGGCTGGAAGGATAATGTCCGCTCTCGCTGAGATCGCGGCGGTGGTCGAGCGCTGGCGGCGCGATCCGGCGGCGTTCGTGCGCGAGGCGCTGCAGGCTGTCCCGAGCGAACAGCAGGAAGCGGCGCTGCGGGAGTTCGCGCATCCCGGGGCCCGCGTGGCGATCAAGTCCGGCCACGGCACGGGCAAAAGCACCTTGATGAGCTGGCTGATCCTCTGGGCTCTGTGCTGCTTCACCGACGTCAAATGCCCGGTGACGGCGCCGACGGCACACCAGCTGCAAGACGTCCTCTGGACGGAGGTCCGCAAGTGGGGAGCGCGGTTGCCGTCGCTGTGGCGCAACGAGCTGGAAGTCACGGCGGACACGATCAAGTTCAGGTCGTGCCCGTCGTTCGCGGTGGCGCGCACGGGCCGGAAGGAAAACCCGGAGGCGCTGCAGGGCTTCCACGCGGGCAATCTGATGTTTTTCGTGGACGAGGCGTCGGGCATCGACGACGTGGTGTTCCAGGTCGCGCAGGGCGCGCTCTCGACGCCGGGCAGCCGCATCATCATGGCGGCTAATCCCACGCGCACGAGCGGCTACTTCTACAACGCCTTCCACCGCGATCGTGACCGCTGGACGCGGCTCACGTTCTCGTGCCTCGATTCGCCGCACGTCGCGCCGGAGTACGCGCGGGAGATCGCCGAGAGCTACGGCGAGGAAAGCGACATTTACAAAGTCCGCGTGCTGGGTAAGTTCCCCGGCGCCTCCGATCTGCAGTTCATCCCCTCGTCGCTGGTCGACGCGGCCGCGGGCAAACATCTGGCCAAGGACCAGTACAGCTTCGCGCCTGTGATCCTGGGCGCGGACGCGGCGCGCTTCGGCGACGACCGCAGCACGATCGCGATCCGTCAGGGGCTGTACAGCAATATCCTCTGGCGCGGGCGGGGCGTCGACACGATGACGTTTGCCGACAAGATAGCGACGTTCTGGCGCGAGCACGCCGCCGACGCGGTCATGATCGACGGCAACGGCGTCGGCGCGGGCGTGGTTGACCGGCTGCGGCAGATGGGGTTTTCCCCCATCGACGTGCAGGCCGGCGGCGCTTCGGCGCTGCGCAACTGTCTCAACAAGCGCGCCGAGATGTGGTGGTGTCTGCGCGACTGGCTACGCGACGGCGGCGCGATCCCCGACGACGAGGACCTGCGCGCCGACCTGACGGCGCCGGAGTATCAGTACACCGTCAAGGGGCTGGTGCAGCTGGAAAAAAAAGACGACATGAAAAAACGAGGCCTGCCATCGCCGGATCTCGCCGACGCGCTGGCACTGACGTTCGCCGTGCCGGTCGCGGGGCGGAACGCCGGTGCTTTCGAGCGCCGCACGGCCGACGATGATTACGATCTATTCGCACTCTAGGAGGTGATCTGTATGGGTGGAAGCGGAAAGGCGCAGTATATTCCGACGCCGTCACCGATTCCCGGCGCGACCGACGTCTCGTCGGGAACGGCGGCCGACAGCGAAATGTTTCTGTCGAAGGCGCTGGAGCGCACGCGCAAACGCCGCGGCGTGGCGTCGACGATGCGGTCGGATCAGGGCGCGCTCTCGAGCGGCGGGAAGGACAAACTCGGTGAGTGACAATGAACACCTTTGAATTGAAGAAGCGCCTCGAACAGCGCCGCGGCGCGCTGATGCAGACGAAGCAGCGCATGGAACCGCACTGGAAAAGCCTGCGGGAGTATATTCAGCCGTTCCGCGGCCGTTTCGGCGGGGAAAGGCCCGAACAGACGACGCCGTCGCTGGGATCGATCCTGTCGTCGGAAGCGCTGCGCGCGCGGCGGACGCTGGCAGCCGGCATGCAGAGCGGTCTCACGTCGCCGTCGCGGCAGTGGTTCAAGCTGACGACGCACGATCCGGAGCTGTCTGAACGACAGGACGTGATCGAGTGGTGCGATGACGTGCAGCGCCGCATGATGACCGTCATGGCGGGAAGTTCGTTTTATCACGCACTGCACAGCGTCTACGACGAGATCGCCGTGTTCGGCACTGGGGCGATGACGATCATGCCGGACTACGACAACGTGATGCAGTGCCGAGCGCTGACGGCGGGGACGTACTGCCTCGGCAAGGGCGCGAGCGATACGATCGACACGATGTACCGCGATCTCTACATGACCGCCGGGGCGATGGTCGCCGAGTTCGGCGCCGAACAGTGCAGCGACGCCGTCGTACAGGCGGCCGAACGCAGTCCTGATACGGCGTTCGAGCTGCGTCACGCCATCGAGCCCGAGACCGATCCCGCCATGCGCTGGGCGTGGAGAAGCGTCTACTGGGAAGCGGCCGGCGGCGCCGACAGGCTGCTGCGCGTTTCCGGCTATTCGACGTTTCCCGTCATGGCCCCGCGCTGGTCGGTGGTCGACGACGACATTTACGGTTACGGTCCAGGCAGCGCCGCGCTGGCGGACGTGAAGATGCTCCAGGCGCTGACGAAGGACCAGCTGGAAGCGACGCGCAAGATGGTCAACCCACCGCTGATCGCCGACGAGGAGCTGCGCACCCGGGGCGTCACGGTCAAGCCGGGCGGTGTCACCTACATGCATACGGGCAGTGGCATCGAAGCGAAAATCCGCAGCCTCTACGACGTGCGTCTCGACCTGGGGCAGCTCGACGCCGTGCGCAGCGAGGTCAAGCGCGACATCAACAGTACGATGTACGTCGACCTCTTCCTGATGCTGGCGCGCGAAGACCGGCCGCAGATGACGGCGCGCGAGATCATCGAGCGGCACGAAGAAAAGATGTTGGCGCTCGGCCCCGTGCTCGAGCGTCTGGAGTGGGAGCTGCTGACGCCGGCCATCGACCGTATTTTCGACATCATGGACGACGCGCGGCTGATCCCCCCGCCGCCCGAAGCGCTGTCCGGGCGCGAGATCAAGGTCGAATACATCTCGATCCTCGCGCAGGCGCAGCAGATGCAGGGCACGAAGGCCGAAGAACAGGTGCTGGCGTTCGCCGGATCCTTGGCGGCGGCGCAGCCCGAGGTGATGGATCTGGTCGACGGCGACGAGGCGCTGAGGGAATACGCCCGCATGGTCGGCGCCCCGGCGAAGATCCTGCGCACGGAAGAGGAAGTGCAGGCGCGCCGGGCCGCGCGGGCTCAGCAGATGCGGCAGCAGCAGGCGGCGGCCGAAGCGCAGCAGGCGGTGGACACGCTGGCGCAGGGAGCGCAGGGGGCGAAGACGCTCTCCGAAGTCGATCCCGGTGGCGGCGCCTTGGCGGCGCTTCTTGGCACGGACGAGGGCGCGTTGTGGTGATCGAGCGCCTGATCGATCTGACGCGGACGGCGTGCGCCGATCCCGCGTCGCGCGCGATGCTGGGGAAGGTGCTGGAAGACGCGGGCGTTCTGCGCCCGTCGTACGGCGGCGATCCCTATGAGACGGCCTACGCCGAAGGGCGGCGGGCCGTCGGGTTGCTTTTGTTCGAACTGCTTCACGCCTGCGATGAGGCGCTGCCGCTGCGCTGCATGCGCGAATACGGCCAGTGGCTCGCCCGGGCGGAAGCCGAAAACTGAGGAGGTATGCAAGTATGGAAGACAACGTGAACGCGCCTGCGGGCGCGCCGATCGAAGCGCCGGAGGGCGAAGGCAATGTCTCGGCGCAGCCTGCGGCAGCAGCACCGGGGGCGAAAGCGGATGATCCGATTCAGCCGCCCGCTGGCGGAGCTGATGGAACGTCTGCAGACGGAAAAGACGGCGGCGCAGGACAGGGAGAAGGACAGGCTCAGCCGGCGCCTCCCGACAAATACGAATTCAAGCTGCCCGAAGGATTCGTCCTCAACGAAGACAGCGTCGCCGAGCTGACGCCGCTGCTGAAAAAGCTGAACGTCTCGCAGAAGGAAGCGCAGGAACTGGTCGATTTCCACTTCAAGGAAATGGCCCGCGTCGATTCCGAACGGTCGGCGGCGCATGCCGCCCTGATCAAGCAGTGGCAGGACGAGACGCGCAAGGACGCCGAGATCGGCGGGCAGAAGCTGAACGAGAACCTGAGCTACGCGAACCGGTTCATTTCCAGGTTCGCGGGAGCGGAATTCATCTCCCTCATGCGCGAAACCGGTCTGCAGCACAACGCGGACTTTTTGCGCTTCATGGTAAAAGCGGGCAAGGCTTTGGCGGAAGATCGTTTCGTCAACGGAAGTTCGGGAGGCGCGAAGCCCTCGACGGTATCCGAACTCGGGAACCTGTGGTTCCCGGAATCTCTTGGAGGTAAAAACTGATGGCAATTTTGACCGATATGAACCCCACGCTGCTGGACGTCGCGCGCCGCACCGACCCGAACGGGAAGGTGGCGACGATCGTCGAGCTGATGAGCGCGCAGAACCCGATCCTGCAGGACATGGTCGTCGTCGAATGCAACAACGGCATGACGCATCGCACCACGATCCGCACCGGGCTGCCCAAGGGCACGTGGCGCAAGATGTACCAGGGCGTCCAGCCCGAGAAGAGCACGACCCGCCAGGTCGACGACGTGTGCGGCATGCTCGAAACCTACAGCGAGATCGACAAGGCGCTCGCCGACATGGCCCCCGACAAGGCGGCGTTCATGCTGACCGAGTCCTCGGCGTTCCTCGAAGGGCTGAACCAGACCATGGCCAACGCCACGTTCTACGGCGACACGGCGGTCACGCCCGAGCGCTTCATGGGGCTGGCGGCGCGCTACAACGCCATCGGCACGAACAAGGAAAAGTCCAGTTTCAACGTGCTCGACGGCGGCGGCAAAGCTTCCGACAACACGTCCGTCTGGCTGCTGTACTGGGGGGCTCAGACGGTGTGCGGCTTGTATCCCCGCGGCAGTAAGGTGGGGCTGCAGCACCGCGACCTGGGCGAAGTGACGGCTTTCGACACCGAAGGCGGCAAGTTCCAGGCGTACCGCGGCCACTACAAGTGGGATCTGGGGCTGACCGTGCGCGACTGGCGCTATGCCGTGCGCATCGCCAACATCGACGTCAACGCCCTCGAGGGTACGACTGGTTCCAACGCCGCGGCCGATCTGCTGACGTTGCTGGTCAAGGCGACGCACCGAATCCCCGCGTCCAAGCTCGGACGCCCTGTCATCTACTGCAACGAGACGATCGGCACGGCGCTTGATCTGCAGGCGCTGAAGAAAACGAACATGATGCTGACCTACAAAGAAGTCGACGGTGCGCCGAAGACGAGTTTCCGCGGCATCCCCATCAAGACCTGCGACGCGATCCTCGACACTGAAGCCAAGGTCGGCAACGACGCATAAGGAGGCGGTACGAAATGATTATGGATTCTCTGCTCGATTTCGGCACGGTGGCGCTGAGCTCCGGCGGCAATCTGCCCAACGTCGTCAACGTCAAGACGCCCGGTGACGCCATCGGCGACGAACTGTATTTTCACGTGCAGACTTGCGGTTCCGAAGTCCCCACGGGGGGCACCGGCGCGACGGTGAAGCTGCAGACGGCCGACACCGAGAATTTCTCCGACGCGGTCGATCTCATCACCGGAACGGTCAAGCTCGAAGGTGGCAAGATGCAGTTCTGCGCGCGCATGCCGCTGGGCTGCCGCAAGTACCTGCGCGCCGTGATCACACCCACGGGCTCGTTCTCCGCCGGCAGGGCGACGGCGTTCCTCGCGCACGGGCCGCAGCACAGCTACAAGGATCTGAAATAGATGCGGTACCGCGCGGAGTGCGACTGCACGGACTTTGACGGGCGGTTCTACGCCCGCGGCCAGGAGGCCGACCTGTCGCCGGAAACGCTCCATTCCGATCACCTGATCCCGCTGGAATTCGACACCGTCCCGGAACCGGAAGAAATGGAACCGGAACCAGAAGAAAAGGAAATCGCGCCAAAAAGGGCGCGCAAGAAGACGAAGCAGGCGGGGGCGTAAGCCCTCGCCTCGTTTGTCCGCAAAGGAGGGGCGACGATGCAGTCGCAAATATCCATCTGCAACCGAGCGCTGGCCCACATGGGTCAGACCCGTTTTGTCCGGTCGCTGGACGAAGCCAGCGAAGAGGCGGAGACGCTGCGCCTGCACTACGACCCCGTGCGGCGGGCGCTGCTGTCCGACCGTGCCTGGCGCTTCGCGACGATGCTGTCGCCCCTGCCGGAGCTGACGACGCCGGTCCCCGGATGGGAACGCGCTTACGCTGCGCCGGCGGGGTGCCTGCGCGTGATCGCCGTGACGCCGGCAACGGCCCCCGACGATCTGAGTGCGGCGTTCGAGACGGTACGGCTGCCGTCGGGGCGGGCGATCCTCGCGAACGTGCCGGACGCTTTGTGCCGGTACGTGTACGACGTGTCCGACCCGCTGGAGTTCCCGCCGCTGTTCGCGGACGCGTTTTCGTGGCGCCTGGCGCTGGAGATCAGCACGCCGCTGACGACGAAGCAGAATCTGCGCGACCATCTGGCGGCGCACTACATGGAAGCGCTGCGCCGGGCCGTGGACGCCGACGCAGCGGAAGCGTCGCTCCCGTTGCCCGAGTGGGGCGACGAGTACATCAAAGCGAGGGCGTAGCATGAGCCTGTATCCGATCCAGCCGTCGTTCGCCGGCGGCGAGCTGTCGCCGTCTCTGTGGGGGCGCGTCGATCTGAACAAGTATGCCGTGGGGCTGAGGCGGCTGGAAAACTTCGTCGTCCATCCCCACGGCGGCGTGAGCCGGCGTTCGGGCATGCGGTTTGTCGCCGAGGCGAAGGGTAAATGCCGCCTCGTGGCGTTCCAGTATAACGCCGAACAGAATTACGTTCTGGAATTCGGGAACAAATACGTGCGCTTTTTCAAGGACGGCCAGCCCATCATGAAAGGGTCAGCCCCCTACGAAGTCGCCACGCCCTACTCGGCGGCCGAGCTGGATACGCTGAAATTCACGCAGAGTGCCGACGTACTGTTCATCTGCCACGGCGCCCACGCTCCCATGGAGCTGGCGCGCTACGCCGACGCCAACTGGAAGCTGTCGGAATTCAGCTTCAAGAATGGTCCCTTCCGGATCCGCCAGGAGGGGCAGGACAAAATCGGCATCGACGTTTCCGGCATCTCCGGCAATATTTCCATGACGGCAGATACGCCGCTGTTCGTGCCCGGTCACGCCGGCTGCCTTTGGGCCGTTACTCAGCAGGTACCGGAACGCCGGATCAGGTACTCTTCGCCGATCACGCTGAACGCCGTGAATCTGACGGGAACGCGCATGCACGAAGTCTACGGCACGGGGACCGTAGTGCACAAATACCGCAGCGGCGGCGACGACTACGAAGAACTTGTGTCCGTCAAATACTACAACAGCTATCTGCTGCTCTCCTCCGGCAGCGCGGCCGGGATAAAGATCGGCACGTCGGTCAAGATCCCCGGGAAAATCAATCCCTGGGCGCCGGACGGGATCCTCGGTTCTGTTACGGACCTTGTGACCGCAGGCGAGCAGGTCAAGGTCTACCTGTCGCCGTGGCAGGGGCTGACGTGCGGCGCGAACGAGACACCGGAGTCGTCGGCCGTGTCGGTCGATTTCTACATCGACAACACGGCCGACGTGTGGTCGAAAGAGATTCTGGTTTATAAGTCGTGGCGCTTCGAAACAAACGGCTTCTGGTACGGCACGCTGCTGCTCCAGCGTTACGACGAGGATGAACAGGCGTGGTTGACGGTCAAGACGTACAGTTCCCCCCACAGCGCCCGCAGCGCCAAGAATTTCGCCGATTCCGGCGAATTCGACGAGCCGACGCGGCTGCGCGTCTACAGCACCAGCTTCACTCCGTTCGTTCCCAAGGACAATGAAGAAACGGACAAGGGCTACGTGCTGCTGATCGCGAACGCCTGCACGCACCGCGGGCTGATCAAGTCCACCGGCTACGTCAACAGCAAAAAAATGTCGGCGAAAGTGCTGCGCCGTCTGTACAGCACGAGCGCCACGCGGAACTGGGAAGAGGGGGCGTGGAGCGCCGCCAGCGGCTGGCCGCAGGTCTGCGGGTTCTACCAGGAGCGTATGGTTTTCGGCGCGACGTTCGCGGAACCGCAGACGGTGTGGATGAGCAAGACCGGGGACTACTACGATTTCGGCACGTCCAGTCCCGTTGTGGACGACGACGGCGTGTCGCTGACGCTGGCTACGCGGCAGGTCAACGCCGTCAAGGCGTTCGTGACGCTGTCCGATCTGCTGCTGCTGACGTCCGGCAGCGAATGGAAAATTTCCGCCGGGGCCAAGACCGACGCTGTTACGCCCACGTCGGTCTCCGTGTCGGCGCAGGGCTACCGCGGCATTTCCGAGATTGAACCGGTCGTGATCGGCAATACCGTTCTGTTTGTGCAGGGACGCGGCTCCCGCGTGCGCGATTTGGGGTACACCTTTGAGAACGATGCGTACACGGGCAGCGACCTGACGGTCATGGCGTCGCATCTGTTCGAGGGGCATAAGATCGTGGATCTGGCCTACCAGCAGGAACCGGATTCGGTCTGCTGGGTCGCGCGCGACGACGGCGCGCTGCTGGCGCTGACTTATCTGCGCGAGCACGACGTGATCGCCTGGGGGCGTCATCCCACGGACGGCAAAGTCGAGAGCGTCGCGGTCGTGCCCTCCCCCGGCGGCGACGTCGTCCACCTGTGCGTGCTGCGCCGCGGGAAGCGCTGTATCGAGACGATGACGCCCGCTTCCGTCACGGAGGCCGTGGAAGCGTTCTTCGTCGACTCCGGCGTAACGGTCCGCGGTTCGAACGTGACCTCCGTGACCGGCCTCGAGCGCCTGAACGGCTGTACGGTGACGATCGTCGCCGACGGTTCGCTGCGCAACCCGCAGGTCGTCGCGAACGGGCGCGTGACGGTGTCCCCGGCGGCCTCGGTGGTCCACGTGGGACTGCCGTACGTCTCGAAGCTGGAAACGCTCGACCTCAACTTCGCCCGCGGCGACGGCGCGCAGCTGACGCGCAAAGTGCGGCTCGCGTCGGCGACGATCCGCGTGGAAAATACGCGCCACCTGTTCGCAGGGACGGACGAGAAACATCTGCGCGAGTACGTCGACCGTACGAACGAGTCGTACAACAGCCCGACGCGGCTGTCGACGGGCGACTGGCGCGTCACGCTCGATTCGCGCTACGACTCGGGGCGTCTCGTGGTCGTCGCGCCCGGGGCGATGCCCGCCTCGATCGTCGCCATCGTGCCGGAGGCCGACCCCGGTGACTGACCTGCGTCTGGTCCCGGCCACGCGCGAGCTGTGCGAGGCCGTAGCCGACCGGCTGCGCCCGGAAGAGTGCGTCGAGGTCAGGGCGGCTTCGGACGACTCGCCGCTCGAGGCCGTGCTGCGCGGCTATCTCGATTCCGATCTGTGCCGCGTGGCTCTGCTGGGCGCGGAACCGCTCTGCATCTGGGGCGTGCGCCGCGAAAACTGGTACTGGCGCCGCGTCTGGCTGCTGGGCACGGACGCCGTGCCGAAGCATCGGATGACCTTCCTGCGCGCGTCGCGGCGGTTCCTGCCGCGGGTGCTCAGGCGTTTCCCCCACCTGCGCAACTGGTGCGACGCGTCATATACAAAAAGTTTGCGGTGGCTAGAATGGCTCGGCTTTACGATCTATCCGGCGGAAACGTACGGCTCCCAGGGGCTGCCGTTCTGTCGGCTGGAAATACATTTGAACGGAGATGAGAACGCATGGGCGGAATGAGTTTGATCGGTCTGGCCCTGTCGGCGGCCGCGCCGATCGTGTCAGGCGTCATGCAGCGGAACGCCGCCAAGACCGCCGCCGCTCAGGCGCGCGAGACGGCCGCCGCTCAGGCGCGGATCGCCGAACAGAATCGCGGCCTGGCGCTGGGCGAGGCGGAAGCGACGTCGAAAGCTGGCGCGGAGGAAGAACAAAAGCTGCGCGACCGCGTCCGCGCCATACTGGCGTCGCAGAACGCGCAGTACGGCGCTTCCGGGCTGTCTCTGGCGTCCGGCTCTCCTTTTCACGTGGGGCTGTCCACGCTGGAAGAGGGCGAAGCCGACGTCGGCGCGCTGCGCGAGAATTACGCGCGCAAGAAGTTCAGCCTCGTCAACCAGGCGCAGCAGTACGGCACGCAGGGACGTTACGCCCTGATCGAAGGCGACGCCAAAGCGCGGGCGTACGAGGCGCAGGGCAGGGGCGCCCTGACCGGCGGGCTGCTGCAGAGCGCCGGTTTCGTGGCCAGCAAGTGGGGCGACCGCCTCGGGGCCGGGCGCGGCGGCGGGATCATCGGCGATTCGAACAGCGGCGATTTCTACGGCTACGGCTACGGCTCCATGACCGGCGCGAACGCCGGGCGAACGCTGCTGAAACCGCAGGGCTGGTACAAAGACTTCCGCCCGAAATGGGGGCGGTAGGCCATGAGAGTCCCGGAGTACCGACGGCAAATCGCGGACGTCGTCCCCTCGACGCGAATCAAAGCGGACGTTCCCGACCTCGCCGCCGGCACGTATAAGGTGGAGGCCGCCGGGGCCAAAGCCCTGGGTGAGGGGCTGAACGCCCTGCATCTCGGCCTCGAAGCGCGGCAGGAGAAGCAGGATCAGTATCAGCTCGCCAGCGCCGTGAACGAGTTCCGCCGCGCCAACACGGAGTACCTGCACGCCCGCGACGGCGGCGTATTTTCCAAAAAGGGCGGTCAGGTATTCGGGATTTCCGAACAGTACGACCGGTACGCCCAGACGACGATGGACGAGATCGCCAGGCGCTACAGGATGAACGACCGCGTGCGCGAAAGCTTCCTCGGCGCGACCAACGCCCTGCGCGATTCCTCGTTGTCGTCGGTGATGCGCTACGAACAGCGCGAGACCGACGCCGCGCGCGAGCTGGAATGGAAGACCATGGCCGACGAGACTCTGAGCAACGCCGCGCTGTGCTACAACGACGACGCGGCCTTCGACGAGGAGCTGAACATCGGTCTGGGCGCGGTCGCCCAGCAGTTCGCGCCCTACGGCGACGAGGTGGTCGGCCGAAAGCTGAAGGAGTTCGCCAGCAAGTGCCAGACTTCCCGCGTCGCCGCCATGCTCGAAGACGATCCCCGTGCCGCCGAAGCGTATCTGAAAAAGTACAAGAGCGAGTTCATCGGCGCGGACTTTCTCAGAGTGAAAAAGGCCGTCGACGACCGCATGGACGTGCTACGCGTGCAAGAGACGACGGACGGGCTGGTGCGCCGCTTCGGTTCAGAGGCCGCCGCGCTGGCGCACGTGCGCAAGCATTACGAAGGCGATATGGAAAACAAGCTCGTCACGGCGGTCAAAACGCGATTCGGGGAGATGCGCGCCGCACAGGGCGCGGCCCAGGTCGCGCTGGCCGAACGTCAGGAAGGGAACTTTCAGACGTTGGTGGCGGAGTATATCGACAAGGGCCTGCCGGTCCCCGAACAGACGCTGAACGATCTGAAGCGCACGAAGGGGCTGAACGCCGCCGGCGCGGGCTGGCTGGCACAGACCGGTAAGCAGATGAGGACGCGCACGTTTCAGGAAGGCGAGTATTACGCTTCATTGCCCGAAGACGCCGTGCCCAGCGAAGCGGACCGCGAAGCCTTCGTGCGGTCTCGTCTCGGCGTTACGGAAGACGACGCCCGGCGCGGTGCGGAAACGCTGTACGATCAGCTGCTGCGCGGCGATCTGGACGAAAAGACCGTCGCGGCGTTCTATGCCGGAGGCGTCATCGACCGGAATACGCGCGACGAGGTGACGCGGCTGCGCGATTTTTACGGCAAGCAGAATCCGCGCACGCAGGAAGCTGTCGCCAAGTATCTCGAAGCGAAAGTCGCCGCCGAGTCCAGCTTCGGCGTTTCGCCCCTGGCCGTCAAGGCCGAATACGCGGCGGCCATGGCCGAGATCAACCCCAAGGCGGCGGACTTTCAGGAGCAGGCGTTCAGGATCGCCGACGAAGTGCTGCGGCGTCACCTTGTCGCCGAACCCCGGAAAGGCTTCCTGATGTTCGACTCCAACGACGAGTCCCGCAACCAGGCTGTAGAGAAGATCCGCGAAGAACTCGGCGCGCTGGCGGACGACTACCGCGCGGCCGTGCCGAAAATCCGTTACCGCCCCGGCAAAGAGCCGAGGAATAACTTGATGGAAGTCATCGAGACAGAAAACAGATAATCGAAGGAGGCGGCGCGATGCCCGTTTGGTTGGATCGCGGCATGGGAATGCCCGGGGATACGTACAGCCCCGAAGACGAAAAAAATACGCAGAACAACTTGACGCCGGCAGCGGAACCCGCCGCGGCGCGAGACTCCCTCGTCGAGGAATTCCCCGGCTATGCCAAGGGCATCAACGCCGCTCGGGCGAGGGGGATCAAGGACAGCGACATTTACGGCGCCATGCGCATGAGCTACCTCCACGACTCGGCGACGATGGCGAAGGACGATCTGTTCGCCAAGTACGGGCAGACGCCGGAGAACCAAACGCAGGCCGCGCGCGGTTGGCGCGAAGGCCGGCTCGAAGAGCTGTCCGCGCTGCTCGGCATGGACAAAGAGCGCGTCGCGTGGGGCCTGACGGAAGCCGAGACTTTCGGGCTCCCCGCGCAGTGGTATCTCGATGAGAACGTGCGCAAGACGCTGCCGAAGGAGTATCGCCTTGAGAAAGTCGACTCCGTCGCCGAAGCTCTCGGGGCGCGGCAGGAGGCGCAGGACCTCATGGGCGACCTCGCCGATCTGCGCTGGCGGGCCCTGTTCCCGTCGTCGGGAAACGAGCTGACCCCGGACGAGGCGAACGCCATGTTCGCCCCCGGCGAAGGAGCGCCGGATATGAGCCCTGCCGCGCCCCTGACGCGCGAGACCGCCCCGGAGCTGTTCGCCGAGATCGACAAAAAGGCGAAACGACTCGCGGAAGTGAGCAACCTCCGCCCCGCGGGAGCGGCCGCGAAAACGGCGGCGAGTACGCTCGATCTCTTCGAACAGGCGTTCACGCAGGGCATCCGGCAGAACCCCAAGCTGTTCTTCGGCACGCTGATCGGCGGAGCGGGACTCGGCGCCATGGCCGGCGGCCTGCCGGGGGCCGTCGCCGGGGCGGCCAGGGCGTACCCGCTGGCGCAGAAGCTGGCGACGGGGATGTACTTCGTCAAGATGTCTGTGACAGATATGTACGAGTCTCTGATTTCGCTGGAAAAGGACGGCAAACCTGCCCTGACGCCGGAACAGGCGAGGAACGGCGCGCTGCTGTTCGGTTCTCTGATCGCGGCCATCGAGGACGTCTCTCTGGGGCGCATGGCGGGGGCGATGGTCCCGCAGGCGGCCAGGAATCTGGCGCCCGTATCGAAGGCCCTTTCCATTCCCGAAGGCATGAAGGCCGTGCTGCGCAAGGCTCTGAGCGGCGACCGCGGCCGCCTGCTGACGAGCGCGCCGTCTTTCAAAAAAGCGCTGCTGGAAACGCTGGGCAACTACGCCGCGAACGTCGGCGCGGAGTCCATCGAGGAGGGCGAGCAGAAGTTCGTCGAGGTCGTCGGCGGCGCGATCACGACTTGGCTCGCAGGTAATCCCGTGTACACCGTGAGCGAGGCCGTGGAGAAAGCCGTCCGGGAAGGCGCGCGGGAGACGCTCGAATCCGCGGAGACGTTCGCCTACGGCATGGCGATCCCCAACATCATCGGTCTGGGGACGCGCAGCCTGGCGGCGCGGTCGTACAACCGCAGCGCCGAAGGCCGTCGGCAGGAAGCGGCGCATAAACTCATTGACGCCAAAATGGCGGCGCAAGGCGAAGCGCAGTTTTCAGGGAAGGCCCCGGAAAACCTGACCGACCGGGATTTCGTTTCTCTGCCGCAGTCCGCGCTCGAAACGCTGTACCAGAGTTCGCCCGAGGCGAAAACAGCCGCCGAGAAACTGGGACTGACCGGGCGCGAAGCGGTGGAGGGCACCGGCGAGATCGTGATGACGTCCGACGAGTTTGAGCGTCTCAAGAAAGCCGTTCCCGAGGTGGAAAACGCCGCCGGCGAGCACATCCGCCGCGGTCTGTTCGGGCGTACCACGGCGGAGGTGCACCGCGCCGTGACGCGTCAGGACCGCGCCAACGACCCCTTCGAAAACGATGCAGACCCCGACGCCAAAGCGGCGCGGAGCCTGCGTTTCAGTTTCGCAAAGGAGCTGCGGGCCGCCGGTCGGAACGCCGACCTCGCGGCCATGGACGCCGACCTGTGGTCCCGCTACGTCTACAACAGGGTCCGCCAGGCGAAAGCGGAAGGCAAGGAAACTTCCGTTGACGCGATGGCAGAACGGTTGAAGGTGCGGTATCAGGAAGAAGCCGGAGGACGGAATGATAGAGGCGATACCTTCCATTCCGAAGCATACGAGACGGCTTTAAAAATCGACGGCGCAAAATGGCAAAACACCGTAGATCGGATTTTTTCCGGCGCGTATGATCTTTCCAAAGCTGTGCCCATAATGCGGACTCCTCTGGTATTTACCCTTGTAAAAACGCGGGACGGTCAGTCAGTTGCCCCTCTGCCTCTGTATGTGTCCGCGGGCAAAGTGAAGAAGATTCGAAAAAAGCACGCTTATATGACGCAGGACGTTCTCAAGCAGCTTCCGCAGGCGTTGTCTGATCCCATCGCTATCTTCCGTTCCGCAGAGAAATCGGCCAACCCCAACGGACTTGTGGCTCTGCTCGAACTTTCCGCCGTGATCAACGAACAAGGGGACAAGGACAACGTCGTTGCCGCATTGGCGTTGAATCAAAGGAAAGATGGCACGGGCATAGACGTCAACATCTTGTCCAGCGCTTATACGAAATCCAGCGAACAGTCCGATGGGACGCGCGTTCCCAACCCGAATTGGTTTGTGGGGCAGGAAAAACTTGGCAATCTCCTCTATATCAACGAACAAAAAAGTTCCGCGTGGTCGGCTCAAGCAGGGGTTCAATTCCCCAGTCCAGCCGATACGCGGAACCTTTCTGAAAACATTGTAAAGACCGAAGCCGATCTTGTCAAGCTGCGGAAAGAGAATGGGAATCGGTTTTATCAAGAGCGGGTTCCCGATGGCGCGCGGATCGTCGAAGCCGCCAAATCGAACGGCACGTACCTGAAAGCGCCGAACGGGAACGAGACCAACCTGACTCCGGAACAGTGGGTTCTTGTACGCACGGAGCGGTTCAAGGAGTGGTTCGGGGACTGGGAAAACGATCCCGAGAACGCCTCGAAAGTTTTGGACGGGAACGGCGAGCCGCTGGTCGTGTACCACGGCAGCACGCACACTGGGTTCTCGACTTTCAGCACAACCGGCGTCGGCGACACTACCGGAGCGGGGGCGTTCTTCTCGGGGCGAAAAGACGTCGCCGCGACGTATTCCGGAAGCGACGAACTTGTTTCGCGGGAGCCCGGGACTTCCGAACCGGGTCTCTCCGGCGAGGGGATTTATCCCGTCTTTTTGAATCTCCGCAATCCTTATCACATTGACGCCGAAGGCAAAGACTGGACGAACGTCGGCGAGATCAGCGTTTACGACAACGAGACCGGCGAAAGCATTTACGAGCGCGACGGCGAGCCGTTCAGGACGCCCCGCGAAGCGGAAGAATACATCGAGCGGGATCTGGACGACTATTCCGGGCGTTACGAGGTGTCGTATCCCGCCGAGATGACCACCAACGAGATTGCCCAGAATGTCGGAGAGGGGAACTACGGCGACGGATTCGACGGCGTGATCTTCGAGAATGTTGTTGACGAAGGGCACTGGGGGAGCGTCGACGCTCCGGGTGACGTATACGTCGCGTACGCACCGAACCAGATCAAGGCCGTCGACAACCGCGGCACGTTCGACGACACGGGGAATATCTACACTCAAGCGGTCCGAACAGGGATCAATCTGGACGAACGCGTCAGGGTGATCAACCTCTCCGCGGCGATCCCCCAGGTGAAAGGCTGGAACGTCACCAAACTGGCGAAATACGTCAAGTTGCTCATCGGCAACGAGCCGAGCATTTCGCTTGACGCTTTGGGGATCGTCGGCATTCCTTCGAAAAAGAAGAAGTACTCGTATATCGCCGCTTCGGATCACAAAGTCCCCGGCGAACTCATTCCAACGAGAAACGCGGCAGTTTTTTCGATCGAAGAATTGCTAAAAAATTCCATGCTTGTGGAAGTGGAAGACAACGTCAAAAAAGGCAAGAAACCAGACATCGAAAGCTATTTGAAATTCTACGTCCCGGTTTCCGCGAACGGTAAACTATACACCGTTGAGATCATCACTGAATCGCAAGAAAAGATCGATCCCGCAAACGTCATTCTCGCCGACGCAACGGCATACGACGTGAAACTCACGCAAAAAAAGAACCCCTCGCCGACATTACACCGAAATGGTGTATCAGACACGAGAGGTTCTTTTGACGTAACTGTACGCCAAATGTTGGAGAATGTCAAGGGCGGGCGTCTGGTCAATGAGATCGAAGCGCTCAATGGTACGCATCTGTCGCAGGAACGCCGCGGGCAGATCCAGTTCGGTCCCGGCGGCGCGTCGATCATCACATTGTTCAAGGACGCCGATGCCAGCACGTTCGTTCACGAGATGGGGCACCTGATGCTGCGCGACCTGCTTGCCGACGCTCTCGAAGAAGACGCCGGCGAACGCGAGCGCGCCGATCTGGCCGCCGTCAAGGAATATCTTGGCCTCAGCGACGAAGACGCCGCGGCACTCGCGAAGGGTTCCGCGGACGACCGTCTGCGCCAAAAACACGAGCAGTTCGCCCGCGCTTTCGAGGCTTATCTGCTCACCGGACAGGCTCCGGGCAAAGGTCTGAAGCGCGTCTTCGCCTGGTTCCGGCGCGAACTGCTGCGCATCTACGCTGACGTGCGCGCTCTCGACGTCGAACTGTCGCCGGAGATCACGGCGCTGTTCGATCGTCTGCTGTCGGTCGAGACTGCCGAAGACGAAACCCTGAACATGACCGTCAATGATCTGGCGTTGGAAGAGAATCTGCTCAAGCAGCGGCTCAAAGAGCTGGAAGGGCAGGAAGACCTGCTGCCCGATCCCGGCGACAAGTACGATGAAGGCTATGAGCGCGGCGTCAAGGCAGGGCGGAAACAGGGCGTCAAAGAGGGCCGCGAAAAGCTGCGGGCGCAGCTCAAGGCGGCTCGCCAGAAACGCGACGAGATCCGCAAACTGGTCAAGTCCATCAAAACCATGGCGAAGTCGCGCAGCGTGATCTGGGACAAACGCCGGGAGCTGCTCAAGCTGCTGGAAGACTATACGCTGCGGCGTCCCACCGACGCGACGCTTCAGCGCGGCGCTGACGTGCGGGCCTATCTCGACACTCACCCGGAAGTCGATGAAGCCGATCTGAGTCAAAGGGACCGCGAGCTGCTGCGCACCTTCGAGAGCACGACGCTGCGCGACCTCACCGTCGGCGATCTGCGCGAGCTGGAAGCGAAGGTCGCCGACGTCTACACTCAGGGGCACGAGGAATACGCGCGCTGGAAAGAAGCTCGGCGTCAGCGCCGTCTCGGCGAACTGGACGATCTGCTCGGGGCGGTGGAGAGCCGCGCTCCCGTCGGAGAGAAAGACGGCACGGTCGCGTCTTCGCGCGATCTGGACCGGCAGTACGATGGAGCCGCAGGCAAGGCGCGCAGGGCCAAGGACGCGCTGTACGCGTGGAGCCTCGGGTCGCAGCGCCTAACCGACTGGATCGGCAACGGCAAAGGCAAGTTCAAGTCCGCCGTGACGCGGTTTTTCGCCGACGCGGTCAACGCCGCGCGCGACGGCATGCTGCGGCAGACGACGCGCCGGCAGGAATACATCGAGCAGGTTATGGGAGAACTGAAACTGTCGTACCTCGACCTGGGGCGCAAACGCGCCGTCGCGCAGGATCACCTCAAAGACGGCCGCGTCGTCGCGGAAAAACTTTCCCTCGACGCGCTGCTGGCGATCTACGTGCTGATGAAGAACAAGAAAGGGCGCGCCGCCGTCCTGTTCGGCAACATGGCCCAGTGGGCCGATCCCGAAGGGCACGCGCAGAAGTGTCTGGCGCTGCTTTCGGGAAAGGAGAAACTGCTGGCCGACGCCGTCATCGGCGAATACGCCGCCAACTTCGACCGTCTCAACGACGTGTTCATCCGCGTCTATAACCAGGGCATGACGCCCGAGGAGAACTACGTGCCCATGTCGCGCCTCGAATACACCTCGTCGCTGGGCTGGGCGGACGACAAGGACGCCGCGCAGGAACTGGCCTTCGCCACGGCGCAGGCGGGAGCGCGGGCGTCCCTCGAAAAAGGTTTCCTGATCGATCGCATGGAGATCTCCGAGGAGAACCAGAAACCTGTCGAGCTGGGGCTGATCAGCACGTGGCTGACGCACATGAAAGCGCAGGAGCACACGGCCGCCTACGCCGAACTGGCCGGCGACCTTTCCAGCGTGATGGGCGGACTGCGGCGCGAAAGCGACGGCCAGACGTTCAAAAAGGCGGTGAGCGCACGTTTGGGAAAGGGGGCGTTCAAGGCGCTGAACGGTTACGTGAACATCGTCCTGCAGGACGAATTCAGGATAGCCAACAACATGATCGACAAGTGCTTCGCCTATTTCGCCGGCAACATGGCAGCCACGTATCTGGCCGGATCGGTCTCCGTGCTGCTGAAACAGCTCACCTCGATCCCGCGCTTCGTCGCCTACGCCGATTGCTCGGAGCTGCTGCGGGCGTTCGCCGACTTCGTCAGCAAGGATATCCGCAAAGAGGTGTACGATCTCGATCCGCAGATGCGCGAGCGTTTGCCTTCGGCGACGATGACCCTGTTCTCGGGCATCGACGAAACGAAGCTGAGCCGCGTCCAGTGGCATTACAAACACGCGCTCGATGTGATGATGAAGCCGATTGCGGCGTTCGACCGTTCCGTGGCGCTGATCGGCTGGCTGGCGGCGTACCGGACGCAGATCAAACGCGGGGCTTCGCAGGAGGCGGCCGTGCGCGAGGCCCAGCGCGCTGTGGCGCTGACGCAGCAGGTGCCGCATATCAAGGACATGCCGATGGCGTGGCAGACGAACAAGTTCGTGCGCTATCTGATGATGTTCACCACCGACGCCGCGCCGCAGTTCGGCATGAGCGCCTACGACTTCTTCCAGGGACTGCGCGACGGCGGCGACAGGGGAACGTCGGTGCGGACCTTGCTCGCCCTGACGATGACGGCGATTCTGATGAAGAGCCTGACCGACGGAGGCCCGGATGATCCCGACGATCCCGACCGGTGGTTCAAATGGGTCCTGTCGGCGCTGGGCGAACAGACGCTCGAAAATGTGCCGCTCTTCGGCAAGGAACTGGCCAGCGCCGTCGATCAGTCCCGCGGCGGTTACGGGGGCCAGGGCGTTTACATGCCGTGGCTGTTCAAGATCATTCACGGCTTCTCGCAGATGCACGGGGAGCGGGCCGACAAGGTCGGCCCCGACGGACTGACAGGTTTCGCCCGCGGCATGTTGAACGCCGTCGAGGGGTTCTCGCTCGTCGCCGTGCCTATGCCGGTCACGGCGGCCAAAAGGTTCTACCGCATGGCAAAGGCCGACGACGCGGCGGAAGCGCTGAAGATCCTGATCGGCCAGCGGCGCCGGCAGAAAAAGAAGGAGCGGCGATGGTTGTAGGAGGTAATCGAAGAGCGCACAAAGGCGGCCCCGCGAGGCCGCCTTATTTTACGGAGGTGAGGCAATGACTGTAGCGACGAATGTCAACAAGATCACGTACCAGGCGAACGGAGCGGTCACGAAATGGCCGTTCAGCTTTCCGGTGCTGAGCGCGTCGCACCTGAAAGTGATCGTGACCGACCCGGCGGGGGAAGAGACGACGCTGGAGAGCAACTATTACGTTGATCTCCAGACGTCGGCGGTCACCTACCCGGTCACGGGGGCGCCGCTGGCATCCGGCAACAAGATCACGCTGCTGCGCCTGCTGCCCGCGGTGCAGAACATCGATCTGGAAAACCAGGGGCCTTTCGAGGCCGAAACGCTGGAACGCGGCTACGACTACCTGACCATGCTCGTGCAGCAGCTGGACGAGCGCACGCACCGCGCCATCCTCGGGCCGGTGGCCGGGGACGACCCGCCCGCCGACATGGTGAGCAAGCTTCTGGCGGCCTCGCATTCGGCCCAAGAATCGGCTGCGGCCGCGGCTCAGCTTCTCGCCGGAATCCAGCAGCTTTATAACGACTACCAGAAGGAGATTGCTTTCAACGGCGCGGAAATCGGCACGCCGAAGATCTTCAAGGAGGGCGAGCAGTCCGACGGCTATCTGCTGATGGACGGCTCGGCTTACGACACGACCGACTACGTCGACCTGGCCGGCGTCCTCGGCACGGCCAACCTGCCGGATTGGACGGGCGATCCCTCGATCCCCGCGGGCTGGAAGTGGTACATAAAAGGCAAGCACGCCGCCAACGTGGTCGGCCAGATCAAGCGGCTGCGCATTGTCGTGCACAACCTCCCGGCCAACCAGGCGGCGTATTGCACGTTCGACGCCTCGCAGACCTTGATGGATCTGTACATTCCCCAAGGCATGCAAGGTGTCCAGGGCCCAATGGGACCCGCCGGTCCTGTCGGTCCTCAAGGGCCGCAAGGCGAGCAAGGCCCGCGGGGCATACAAGGTCCTCAAGGCGAACAGGGGCTCCGCGGTCCCGAAGGCGCGCAGGGCGTCAAGGGCGATACCGGCGAGCAGGGGCCGAGAGGATATCAAGGTGAAGTAGGTCCCCAAGGTCCGCAAGGCGAGCCCGGGCCGCAAGGCGCGACGGGGCTTCAAGGGCCGAGAGGACCTCAAGGGTTGGTTGGACCGCAGGGACCGCAGGGCGAGAAAGGAGAGAAGGGCGACCAAGGCGACCCCGGTCCGGAGGGATTGAAGGGCGCGCAAGGAGACAAAGGACCGGACGGAGACGCCCCGGTCGGGCTTAGTTTGGGGGAGTTTGGTTTCGTCCACGAAACTGGGCATTTGCAGTTCACGGCGTATGGCGCCGACACAGGAGAAAATATCTCCGCGGAAATCGACGCCGCCGGGCACGTAATACTGACAATCTCGGAATAAAAAAATTTACGGAGGTAATCAAATGGGCGTTTTGAAAACAATCGATCTCGGCGTAGTCCGCGCGGTTTTTCGCGGAAACTGGAACGCAGTGACGCAATATGAGTTTTTGAACACCGTCATCCACAACAATTGCATGTGGCAGGGCGTCGCGCTGAACATCCCAGTTGGGGACGAACCTATTCCCGGGCCTCAGGACGGAATGTCAGTTTCCGGTTCTTGGGTACGTCTCGGACAGCCGGGGACACCGGGCAACCCCGGTGAGACCGGAGCGACGTTCACGCCGAGCGTCAGCGCCGCGGGCGTTATCAGCTGGACGAACGACAAGGGGCTACCCAATCCGTCTCCAGTGTATATAAAAGGGCCGGAAGGCGCGCAGGGGCCCCGCGGCCCTCAAGGCGAAGTTGGCCCCCAAGGGCCGCAGGGTGAAAAAGGAGAAAAGGGAGAAAAGGGTGATCCCGGCTCAGGCGCAGCAAACATTTCCTCTGGCGATAGTAACATTTTGGTAACAACCACAGGAGATCAGGTAAAAATAAAACTTGCGAATGAAGTAGTAGTTGACTGTGTAGTAAGTACTGTTACATTTTTCCCTATTGACGCCGCAGGCTCGGAATACGACGTCGTACAAATAACGAATGCCTCAGACACTTTCGACCCGAATTCAATCAGTTTGTTAACTCTGCCGGGCGCAGCACGCTTCGTAACAATTATCATTGACAATGGAATCCAGGCAGCAGTAGACGCGTGGGGGGTAGCGTGGCGCTGGGAGGGCCCCGCTCCAACAGTACTTGAAGCAGGCAAGCATATTCTTCAAACACTGGTAACTATTGAAGACAGTCTGCCTGTTGCTTATGTACTCAGCCACAAAAAATATTTAGCGTAAAACGAAAGCTGAATAAAAATGACTCAGGTCAGAATTGATATCGGCCCCGCGCGCCCAGTCAACAAGGGCGAGTGGGACGCGAGCGCAGCTTACGAGTATCTTAACTTCGTCCGACACGGCGGCTCCGTCTGGATGATGGTCGGGGGCGATTACGTCATTGGCGACGAACCACGTCCGAGCGCGGATGACCCCGCCTTGTCCAACACAGGACGCTGGATGCTCCTTGGCGCCAAAGGCGAGAAGGGCGACCAAGGCGAGCGAGGTCTCCAAGGCGTAGCCGGTCGCGACGGGCTCGACGGTGCGCAGGGGCCACGCGGAGAAACCGGCCCCGCTGGTCTGACTGGGCCGAAAGGCGAAAAGGGCGACCAAGGCCCCGAGGGCTTCCAAGGCCCCCGCGGCACCGCCCCGAATCACGAATGGAACGGCTCAAAGCTTCGCTGGCAGAACCCCGACGGCACATGGGCAGATTGGGCTGATCTCCAAGGGGCACAAGGCGTCACGGGCCCTGAAGGCCCCGTCGGCGAACAGGGCCCGGTCGGCCCCAAAGGCGAGACCGGGCCGACCGGGCCGCAAGGCCCCAAGGGGGATACCGGAGCGACTGGCCCCACCGGCCCCAAGGGCGCGACCGGCAACACCGGCGCGACCGGCGCGACCGCAACCATTGCGTTCGGGCCTGTAACTACGGGAGCCCCGGGGACAAACGCCTCTGTGACAAATACAGGCAACAACCATAATGCCGTGTTGCATCTAACCATTCCAAGGGGCGCAACCGGCGCCCGGGGTCCTCAAGGAATTCAAGGCCCTCAAGGGATTCAGGGGCCGACAGGCCCAAAAGGCGCTGACGGTATCGCAATCAGGCCAAAGAACGGCGCTGGCGTCGGACAGTGGGTAAGCTTTGCTAATACTCTCCCGGCAGGCGGAACATGGGCTTATATCAGGCTCTATACATATAACTGGCACTCCGGAGGAGACGACAACAGCGAACTCCGTCTGGACGGAGGGATAGCAAACGGCGGAACAACTGTAAGGGGCAGAGGCGTTGCGTGGCGGATAACGTAAGCGCGCGTTTGCTCAAAAACAGTTAGAAAGGATGTGTATCCATGGAAATGCTGTCGGAGCATTTCAGCCGGAAGGAGTGCGCCTGCCGCGATCACTGCGGCTTCGACACGCCCGACCCGCGGCTGTTGGAACTGGCTGAGAAGGTCAGGAGCATTCTAAAAGAGCCGATGCACGTTCACAGCGTGTGCCGTTGCAAGACGCGCAACGCCAGGCAGGGCGGTTCGCCGACGTCGAAGCATCTGAAAGGTCAAGCGATGGATTTCCATTGTGAACGCCTGTCGCCGCTGGCGGTCTACAACGCCATCGCCAAGGCATGGCATGACGGCCGCCTGCCGGAGCTGGGCGGCGTGGGCATTTACGACTGGGGCATCCACATCGACACGGAGAGGGCCCCTGACGGACATCTGAGGCGCTGGGACAAAAGAAAGGCGAGATAGTATGCCGGGCGAAGAACAGCATGAGAAGGAACTCTATGACCTGTTGGTGACAGGGGGGTGGGGTGCCGTGATCGCGATGATTTTTCAGGCCGCGGGCATGTTCCGCGGCGAAGACAAAAAATTTCGCTGGGGAAGTTGCGTGGTGTCGCTTATTAACGCCGGCTGCGTCGGGGCGCTGACCGCGTGGCTGGTCAACGAGTTTGGCGTGCCGTACCGGCTACGCGCCGTGATCATCGCCATCTGCGGGCGCGTCGGCGCGCCGTTGCTGGACATCGTGTACATCGAGGTTCAGGAGACGGTCAAGGCCGCGTTCGACGGCGTGCAGGAATGGCTGCTGAAGGGGAAGTGGGATCGGCATGAGCGCGAATAAGTCCGCGAGAGAATCCAAAATTGGATTCGCGTAAAAATGCTTTCGGGAATATTTATAAACGTGTTAACACTTGACACTATGTATAAACATGTTTATAATATGTCCTGAAAGCGAGGTGATATGCACATGGCAAAGCGAGGCGAAGAGGAAAACTCAAGGGGAAGAAAAACCTTCACCACGACGATTAATTCTGAAAAGCTACTGCCTTTCAAGATTAAGTGCGTGGAGTTGGGGCTTCCCATGAACACCGTGCTTGAGAATTTTATGGAACGCTTTGCCGCCGGTACATTAAAATTTGAACCTGCGGACAAATAGCAAAAACCCCGCGCATCTGCAAAATCTTCTCGGCAGAAGACAGATGAACGGGGCCCCAGAACCACAGAGGTTCCACGGAGATTATACCACAATCTTCTGCCCTCTGTGGATGATCGATTATTCATGGAGGGTAAAAACATGCTCGCAACACTACCGAAACTCTACGGCAACCTCTTCGAGAATATTTTTCTGACCCTCTTGAATCATCTTTAATCATATGGTATCATCGTGAATAAGGAAGGAGGGCGAGAAATGGATAAACTTCTCACAGTAAAGGAGGTTGCCGAAATCATTGGAGTTCACATTGACACCGTAAGGATATGGCTGCGCACAGGCCGAATGAAAGGCGTAAAGTTCGGGAAGGCGTGGCGCATTCCTGAAAGCGAACTCAAAAAAGGCAACCCCGAATAACCATCAAGTCTTTAGCCGGACTTGGCTATTCGGGGCCCAGAACCTCTAGGAGGCTCGACCAAAGTATACCACAATCGGGCCTTCTTGAGGAGTAGTGCAGACCGAAGGAGGTCTTTTATTATGCTCGCAACACTGCCTTCACTTTCTTCTGATATGTTCTTGACATCTATATATAAAGATGTAAAATAGCATCAAGGAGGTGAAGCTGGTGGCTAAAAAGATGCTGGCCACGTCAATTGAAGAAAATTTATTACAAGACTTTAGGGTTGTGTGTGTAGTTCAAGGTAAGAAAATGAATGAGGTACTTGAAGAGCTCATGCGTTCTTACGTTGAACAGCACAAAGACGTGGCAAAATAAGCAACCCCGTTTAACCTGTTCTGGCGAGAACTCAAGGTTAAACGGGGCCCAAGAAAGGAAAGTCCTTTCGTAAAGCTATTATAGCACACGGCAGGACTTCCTTCGAGTACGACTTCATAAGGAGGTCTTTTATTATGCTCGCAACACTACCGAAACTCTACGGCAAGGACCATCTGTTCAACACGCTTCCCAACGAGGCCGTTCGGGCCATGGCAGTCCGCGAAGCGCTGGCGCTCTGGAATCAGGGGCTTCACAAGTTCCCCGAGGGCGTCGACCGGAGATGGAAGTACGGCGACAATCTGTTCGTGGCCTATCTGTATATCGCCGACCTGATCAAGCACAACTGCGAGGTCAGTCTCGAATCGCTGGAGTCGATGTTCAACAACTGGTCGAATCAGGAAGTGACCTACGGCTTCTTCGCCCGGCCGGTCGCGCCCGAAAGCTCCACCCTCGGCGTGACGCTCTGGAAGGGCGAAGCCCGCGTCAGCAGCATGGACGTGGCCAAGTATTTCGAGAAGGAACACAAAAACGTTATCAGAGATGTTCGCGAGCTGGATTGCAGCCCAGATTTCAACCGGCTCAATTTTGAGCCGGTTGAAAGAAAGGATGCCAAAGGCGAGTTGCGCCCCTACTACATGATGACCCGCGACGGGTTCACGTTCCTCGTGATGGGCTACACGGGCAAGAAAGCGGCGGCGTTCAAAGAAGCCTACATCAAGGCCTTCAACGCCATGGAAGAGATCATCCGCGGGCATTCCGACCGCGTGGTCGAGATCGAAGTGGATCACGAGGCCGAACGCCTCGAACTGCTGCGCCGCAATCTGGCGTTGCTGGAAGGGATGAAGAAGCCCGAACCAATCCTGACTAAGGAACCGGAGAAGCTGCCGGAAAGCGCGCCGCGGAAGGAAGACCAGCTGGCGTTGCCGTTGCCGGAAAAGAAGCAGAAACAGCGTCGGCGTCGGCACTGTTACCGTTTCGTCCCTCCGGCGCGCGGCTACTACACCGCCACGCAGCTGGCGGAAGAGTTCGAGACGAGCCGGGGATACATCGGTAAAGTCGCGCTCCGCTACCGGCTGAAAGCGCCCAGGGGCGAACGCAACGAGTTCGGCTATTGGTACGCCGACCAGAAGGGGAAGAATGAATCCCGGCTGTGGGCGTACAGCGAGTTCGCCCGCGAGTGGATGAAGAAGTATTTCGAAGCGCTGTAACTTGCTGAGTTGAATAACGGACAAGGCGACCTCTACAGGGGCCGCCTTGTTTTATTGGAGGATATGCGAGATGACGAAAAAATCTTGGCTGTACGCGCTGGCGGCGGTCGTCGTTGTCGGGCTACTGGCGTTTATCTATTGGCGTCAGTATCGGGGATGGCGTGAAACGGACGCGCTGATCTCACGTCTGCGCGAGAGCGCCGCCACCGCAGAGCGTCGGGCGGACGCCATTGTTGACGCGACTAAGCAGAGGGAGGTGACTGTCCGTGCTCAGACCAAAAAGAGAGTATCTGACCTGCCTGCTGACCGTCTCGCTGCTGCTCTCGACGCTCTGCTCGCAGAGTACCGCAAAGGCCGCTGATGTGCAGCGCGTCGCCGGCGGCTATCTGCTCTCCGAGGCCGCCATGCGCGACACGGTCGCAGGCTGGACGGCGGATCGCGAGAGTGCCCGCGTGCTGCGTCAGGGCATGGACGAGCTGCGGGCGGAGATCGCCGCGCAGGCGGAGGACACAAGGCGGCTGGTCGATAACCTGCGGCGCGAGCTGGCGGCAGAGCGGGCGGAGTACAACCGCCGCATACGGCGAGGCCGGGCGCAGGGGCTGCTGCTGGGGCTGATGATCGGAGCGGCCGGGGTCGCAATCGCAAAATAGTGAGCGGGCATCGTCTTCAGCGACGGTGCCCGCTCTTTTTTATTTCGGCATCTCCGGCTCCGGCCGGCCGTCGCGCAAAGCGTCAAGGTAGTCGGCATACCATTGCATCATCGCCGTGCGTTCCTCGATGTACTCAAAGCGGTTGTACGCGTTACGCACCTTGTCGCGCTCCTTGTGCGACAGCTGGCGTTCAATCACGTCGCGGGGGAATCCCATGCCGTTCAGCAGCGTGCTGGCCGTCGCGCGGAAGCCGTGCACCGTCGTCTCCGGCGGCCGCTGGTCTTCCGGCAGCGTCGCGCGCAGAGTTTTCACGGCGTTGAGCAGCAGCGTTTTCGGCAGCTGGGCCCCCTTGATATCGGACGGAAAGATCAGCGCCTCTTTGCTGGTGAATGAACGCGTCTTTTGCGTTTCCAGAATCGCCATGGCCTGGCGCGACAGCGGCACCACATGGTCCCGCTGTTCCCGCCGGCGCTTGGTGTGGGACGCCGGGATGATCCAAAGGCGTTTTTCAAAGTCGATTTCCGCCCACGTCGCTTGACGCATCTCCTTCTGGCGCACGAACGTGTACATTACAAACAGCAGCGCCAGACGCGTCGTCGGCGTGGAAACGGTGTCGATGGCGCGCATCAGGCGCCCGACGCCGGCAGGATCGGTGACCGCCGCGAAGTGCTGCTGCTCCGTGTCCTCGGGCGAGTCGGGGATCAGCGCGCGCGACAGATTGCCGGCCGGGCTTTTGCCGAGCACGCCTTCGTCGAGCGCGTAGTCGAATAGACCGGTGACGATGGTCGCGGTGCGCTGGGCCGTTTTGTACGAATGTTCTTTCTGGATCCGCTTCAGATCCACGACCAGCTCGCGGCGCGTCACATCGGCGCAGGGTTTCTGCCGCAGCGCCGCGCTGAAATACGAGAAGCGCAGGCGCTTGATATACTCTTCGTCGGGCGTTTTCTTGCGCACGAACTCCGTCAGCCAGCGGTCGGCCAGCTGCTGCAAAGACGGTCCTCGCAGCGCCCTCCCGTTCAACAGCCCTTCGGCGATGTTGCTTGCCTCGATGCGAGCCTCTTTCAGCGACATGTCGGGATACCCGCCGATCGTCCGGCGAGCCTCCACGCCGCCGATGCGCGTGCGGATGACCCACGTCTTCAACCCGCTGGGGTAGACGCGCAGATACAGACCATTCGCCGTATCGGCCAGGACATACGCCTTGGCTTCCGGCTTTGCCTGGTCGATCGTCACCTTCGTCAGCGGCGTGCCGTCGGCCTTCTTTTTCTTCCCCGTTCGATCGAGCATTCTCAATGCCTCCGTTTCAAGTCACCGCTAAAATCGGTGACTTGAAACGGCGAGGCAGTTTTAAGTCACCACTTTGCGTCACCGATCGAGTATAACAACAACCAATGACACCTAACGACTTTAAACGAATTATAACAAACAGAGACGTTGCGGCGCAACGTCTCTGTTCTTTAATCTTCGTTGAAAAACCTTGCTTGTCAACGGCAAAAAGATAAAAAAATGGAGCCGACTGCCTCGCTCAAAATATCTATGAATAGTTGTAAATACTG
>ERZ506250.36-NODE-36-length-53072-cov-5.71937_pt1 | contig 53072 bp, 40 predicted proteins | sample MGYA00512367_ERZ506250 | MGnify/ENA metagenome assembly ERZ506250 | reverse complement strand
CGCCATGCCACTATGCGCCCTGGCGAAGGTAAGCGGAAAGGTGAAAACGTGGCTGTTGCACAATGTCCCGCCTCGTGCGGAGAACTTATCCAGGGCTGGATCCTCGGCAGCGAAAAGCTGGTCTCCTGTCCGGTGGACTGGTACAGCACCGTCGAGGTCGAGACCGGGGTGCCACGAAAAGACGAGCGGCCGCTGTCGCGGGCGATGGTCGACCAGCTGCTGGCCCACTGGGGCTATCCTCCAGCGCTGAGCCAGCAGATCCGCATCACCCTGCACTCAACGATCCCGGTGGCCAAAGGGATGGCCAGCAGCACCGCCGATATCGCTGCCACCGCCGTCGCCACCGCCCATCATCTGGGCCATCTACTGGATGAGCCGACGCTGGCGCGCCTGTGCGTCGCGCTGGAGCCTACCGACAGCACCCTGTTTCGCCAGCTGACACTGTTCGATCATAATACCGCCGCCACGCAAATCGCCTGTCCCCCTCCGCCGGCGCTCGACCTGTTAGTGCTGGAGAGCCCGCTGACGCTGCGCACCACCGACTATCACCAGCTACCGCGCGAGCCGGGCCTGTTGGCAAACGCCTCCCGGCTGCAGCTGGCGTGGGAGAAAGTGCAGCAGGCCTGCCACTGCGGCAACCCGCAGCTGCTGGGCGAAGCAGCAACCATCAGCGCCATTGCCAGCCAGCAGCTGTTGCCTAAGCCGGGATTTGACGTACTGCTGGACCTGGTGGAAAACGCAGGGCTCTATGGCCTCAACGTCGCGCACAGCGGCAGCGTCGTCGGCCTGCTGCTGGACCGCCGTCGTCATGACGTCGAATTTCTGCAATGGCGGCTGGCAGACAGCGACATCGCCGCCCACTGGCCGCAGCAGCATCTATTGGCGATGGTGCCCGGGGGCGTCACCCTGCAGTAGGCCTCAGGCCAGCGCCCGGCGCAGCGCCGCCAGCAGCTGGTCGTTTTCCTCGGCGCTGCGGATCGCCACCCGGAAATAGCGGCTATCCAGCCCCGGGTAGTTGGCGCAGCTGCGGATCAGCACGTGCTGGCGCAGCATGGCATATTGCAGGTCAAGATCGGGTCTGTCGCAGCGCAAGAACAGGTAGTTAGCACGCCCGGGCCACACGGTCAGCCCGGCCATCTCCTGCAGCTGCGCATAGAAACGCGCTCCCTCCTCCTGCAGCCACTGCCAGGTGGCCCGCTGATACGCCCGATCCTGGAGAATAATTTCTCCAGCCAGGGCGGCATAGGCGTTGATGGACCACGGCATTTGTCGCTCGCGCAGCCGGGCCACCGCCTGCGCATCAGCGTTCAGCAGGTAGCCGAGACGCAGCCCCGGAATGGCATAAAATTTGGTCAGCGAGCGCAGAACCCAGACGTGTGGGTGCTGCGCCAGCAAAGGAATAAACCCCGGCTGGTCGGGCATAAAATCAAGGAAGGCCTCATCGAGGATCAGGCTGATGTTCAGCGCCCGGCAGCGTTGGGCAATAGCTTCCAGCAGGCTCCGCTCCGGCAGCAGGCCGGTGGGATTGTTTGGGGTGCAGAGAAACAGGCAGTCCAGCGCCGGAGTGAGGGCATCAAGGATCGCATCGGTCAGCTGCCAGCCATCGCACTCCCGCAGGGCATACTCCACCACCTCGCAGTCCACCGTCTGCAGCGCCCGCCGGTACTCCGCAAAACCGGGAATGACGATCATCGCCCGCCGCGGCTTAAGACCGTGAGCGAGGGTGAAGATCGATTCAGTTTCGCCGTTGCCGGCGAGGATATGCGCCGCCGGTAGCTGATGGTGGGCAGCCAGCGCCAGGTGCAGCTGCTGATACTCAACGTCAGGATAGCGTTCGGCGCAGCCTGGATTGTCAACGATCGCCTGTCTGAGCGAGGCAGGCATCCCCAGCGGATTGATGTTGGCGCTAAAATCCAGCAGCTCGCCGGGGGCTATGCCCAGCAGGGCGGCGGCCTCGCGGATGTTACCGCCATGGGCGCTTTTCAGTAAGGCCATGTCCCTTTCCTGTGTGGTTATCCGCGGCGGGCCAGCGTCGCGCCGTCGGCGAAGTAGGCTTTAATCCCGGCGAGGATCGACTCGGCCACCTCCTGCTGGAATTTGGCTGTTTTCAGTTTCCGCTCTTCTTCCACGTTACTGATAAACGCCGTCTCCACCAGAATGGAGGGGATATCAGGCGCCTTCAGCACCGCAAAGCCCGCCTGCTCTACCCGATTCTTGTGCAGATTATTGATGTTGCCCATTTTCTCCAGCACCGCCTTGCCAAATTTGAGGCTGTCGGCGATGGTGAGGGACTGCACCATATCGAACATGGTGTGGTCGACGTAGCGGTCACCGCTCTTGCTGACCCCACCGATCAGATCGGAGGCGTTCTGCGTCTGGGCGAGATATTTTGCCGCGGTACTGGTGGCCCCCTTGGTGGAGAGGGCAAACACCGAAGAGCCGCTGGGCTGGCGGCTGGTAAAGGCGTCGGCGTGAATCGACACGAACAGGTCGGCGCGCTGCTTCTGCGCCTTGGCGACACGCACTTTCAACGGGATAAACACGTCTTCGTTGCGGGTCATATAGGCCTTCATATTGCCTTCTTTGTCGATCAGCGCCCGCAGGCGACGGGCGATCTGTAGCACCACATCTTTTTCGCGGGTGCGATACTTCCCCACGGCGCCGGAGTCTTCGCCGCCGTGCCCGGGATCGAGCATGATGACAATCGGTCGGTCGCGCCCGGCTTTGCCCGGCTGCGGCCCGCTTTGCGCCGGCGGCACCTGCCGCTCCAGATCGCCTTTGTTGTAATCCTCGAGCAGCGCCAGCAGCGGATCCTGAACATCGGTGGCGTTGGAGGGATAGAGATCCATCACCAGACGCTCTTTAAAGCCGGCCACCGGCGCGAGGGCAAACAGCTGCGGCTTAACATTCTGCTTGAGTTCGAAGACCATGCGCACGGTTTGCGGATCAAACTGGCCCACGCGGGCGGACTTAATAAAGGGATCGTCAGCGCGGATCTGCCCTCCCATGCCCTTCAGTACCGAGTTCAGGTTAACCCCCTCCAGATCGACCACTACTCGTTCCGGATTACTGAGGGCAAACTGCCGGTATTTCAGCACATGATTCGATTCCACCGTAACGCGGGTATAGGTCGATGCTGGCCAGACGCGAACAGCGACCACCCGCGCGGCGGCGGCCAGCCCGACAGGGCTCACGCTCATTAACCACATGGCGCCCGCCCCCTGCAATAAACGGCGACGGCTTAATCCAGAGTTGTTTCCCGACATGCCACTCCCAAGCAATAAAAACGCATTTATACCCAAAACAAACAGATTGACCAGAAACTTTAACGAAAGGCATATAACCTGTCATCTATAAAAGGGTAAACATTCATTGACACCCTGCGCCGGGTCACATGTTTTTCGTGACTTAGCCTAAAATTGGGGCTTGCGTTTAACAGCAAAACAGAATAAAAATACAATAATTACGAATAATCATGCATTGAGGGTTTGTCATGGTGAAGGAACGTCGCACTGAACTGGTAGAAGGATTCCGCCATTCTGTTCCCTATATTAATGCCCATCGGGGAAAAACGTTTGTCATCATGCTGGGCGGCGAAGCCATTGAGCATGAAAATTTCTCAAATATTGTCAATGACATAGGATTATTGCATAGCCTGGGCATTCGCCTGGTGGTGGTCTATGGCGCCCGCCCGCAGATTGACGCTAACCTCGCCGAGCACCATCACGAGCCGGTCTATCACAAGCAGACGCGAGTGACTGACGCCAAAACGCTCGAGCTGGTTAAGCAGGCGGCGGGGATGCTGCAGCTGGAGATCACCGCCCGCCTGTCGATGAGCCTCAACAACACCCCGTTGCAGGGAGCCCATATCAACGTCGTCAGCGGCAACTTTATCATTGCCCAACCGCTAGGCGTCGATGACGGCGTCGATTATTGTCACAGCGGACGCATTCGCCGCATTGACGAAGAGGCGATTCATCGTCAGCTCGATAGCGGCGCCATTGTCCTGATGGGGCCGGTCGCGGTGTCGGTCACCGGCGAGAGCTTTAACCTGACTTCGGAAGAGATCGCTACCCAGCTGGCCATCAAGCTGAAGGCGGAGAAGATGATCGGCTTCTGTTCGTCGCAAGGGGTTTACAACCAGGCCGGGGAAATTGTCTCCGAATTGTTCCCTAATGAAGCGCAGGCCCGCGTCGAAGAGCTGGAAGCAGACGAAGACTACAACTCCGGCACCGTGCGCTTCCTGCGCGGGGCGGTGAAGGCCTGCCGCAGCGGCGTACGGCGCTGCCACCTGATCAGCTATCAGGAAAATGGCGCGCTGCTGCAGGAGCTGTTTTCACGCGACGGCATCGGCACTCAGATCGTCATGGAGAGCGCGGAGCAGATCCGTCGGGCGACCATCAATGATATCGGCGGTATTCTTGAGCTGATAAGCCCGCTCGAGCAGCAGGGCATCCTGGTACGCCGTTCCCGCGAACAGCTGGAGATGGAGATCGACAAATTCACCATTATTCAGCGCGATAATACCACTATCGCTTGCGCCGCCCTCTATCCTTTCCCGGAAGAGAAGATCGGCGAAATGGCCTGCGTGGCGGTGCATCCGGATTACCGGAGCTCGTCGCGGGGAGAGGTGCTGCTGGAGCGTATTGCCGCTCAGGCCAGGCAGATGGGGCTGAGCAAGCTGTTCGTGTTAACCACCCGCAGTATCCACTGGTTCCAGGAGCGCGGCTTCACGCCGGTAGATATTGACCTGCTGCCGGAGAGTAAAAAGCAAATGTATAACTATCAGCGCCGGTCGAAGGTGCTGATGGCCGACCTCGCTTAAGTTCATCTCCTCTTTACCTAACGGCCCGGGATAGCGCGACACTTATCGCTTTATCCTGGGCCAGTCTCCACCCTGTTCGCGTCGGCGCTTATCTGCGACACGCGGGCTAAATTCCTGGTTTCCGCGCAGGCCATTCCTTTCCCGCTGGCTCACCGATATGCTATTGGCTGTCGACAGGATGTCGACTGGCGCCACGGCCACCCCCCGCCCTGCAAGGATCGCTGAAAGAATGGAAACCAAACCGAACTGGCTGGTCAGACATATCAACCTCATTACCGCCGCGGTCGCCCTCTATCCGTGGTTGCTGTTGATTTTGCTGCTCTGGGATAACCAGCGTCATCCTCAGCATGGCTATGCCGCGCTCGGCGCCGCCATCGCGATATTATTTCTGCTGGCCCTGACATCCGGCATTAATTTCCTCATCTCCTCGCTGGTGATTTTTTGTGCCCGCTGTTCCACCCCACCGCTGGCCAGCGGCGCGGCAATGCGCTTTTTCGCGATGAATTCAATATCACTATGGCGGCTCGGTCTGCTGGCCATATGGCCTTAAGGGCCCCCCCGTCATGATGATTCAGGTGAAAAACACGATAAATATTTCATTACGCTAAGGACAGATAATGACGACGAAAAAACAGCCCAACTGGGTGATCAGAAACATCAAAAACATCGTGCTGGTCATCTCCCTCTATCCCTGGGCACTGTTGCTGATAACGATGATGGCGGGTAGCGGAGGCCCCTCATCCGGCGCCATGGCGGCCGGGCTGATGGTGGTGTTGCTGTTCATCGTCATGTCGATAGCCAATCTGCTAATTTCACTGGCTATTATCGTTATTGCCGATCTCTCAACGACATCACTCCCCATGCGCTATGGGTGGTATTTTTTGGCCATGAACTCGATATCGATGCTCTGGCTTGTCCCCCTGTTCTTCAGTTACTGATTTTTCCGCCAGTCCGGGCAACGGCTGCAGCATTTTCCCATCGCCCGGACCCGGCGTCTCAGGGGGCTTCGCGCCCGGCGAAAATCTCCGCCAGGCCGCTGCGCCGCTCGGTGCGCGTCACAATGGCCTGGGAGAGCACCTGCTCGTCGGCATAGAGCGACAATCGCTTCTTCGCGCGGGTGATCGCCGTGTAGACCAGTTCGCGGGTCACCAGCGGGACGCTGCGCGCCGGCAGGATCAGCGCCGCATGTTCGAACTCCGAGCCCTGCGATTTATGCACGGTCATCGCCCAGGCGGTATCATGCTCCGGCAGACGGCTCGGCTGCACCGACTTGATGGCGCCGTCGGGCATCAGGAACCACACCCGCAGCTCGCCGTTGCGCTCCAGCGCTATGCCGATATCGCCGTTAAACAGCCCCAGCGCGCTATCGTTGCGCGATATCATGATCGGTCGGCCGTCATACCAGCGGGAGTGGCGCGGCAGGGCGATCGCCCGCTGGCGGTTGAGCCGCTGCTCCAGCCGCTCATTGACGCCGCTCACGCCGTACGGCCCTTCGCGCAGCGCGCATAGCAGCTGGAATTCGCTGAAAGCGGCCAGCATGGCCTGCGGTTCGGCCCGCTCGCGGCGCAGCTGCAGGTAGCGTTCATAGCCCTGCTGAGCCGCGCCGAGCATGGCTTCGTACTCTTCAGTCGTGCTGAGGGGATGAAGCGCGATATCGTCAAACGGCTGGCGCAGCGTGGCCTTCACCTCCGCGCGCGCGCCAGCGTTCACCGCCCGCGCCAGGCTCCCGATGCCGGAGTGACTGCCGAAGCGATAGCTCTTTTGCAACAGGCACAAACTGTCTCTCAGCGCGCCCGCGATAGCCCCCTCGCCCGCCGGTACCGGCGAACCGGTCAGCCGGGTCAGCTCCTGCGCCCGCGCGGCGGTATAGCCCGAACTCGCCCAGGCGCAGATATCCCCCAACACCGCTCCCGCTTCCACGGAGGCCAGCTGGTCGCGATCGCCGAGGAAGATCACCCGCCCGTGGGCCGGCAGCGCGTCGATGAGCCGCGACATCATCGGTAGGTCAATCATCGAGGCCTCATCCACCACCAGCACGTCCAGATGCAGCGGGTTGCCGGCGTGATAGCGCATCCGCTGGCTGCCGGGCTGGGCGCCCAGCAGACGATGCAGCGTGCTGGCCTCGGTGGGTATTAACGCTTTCTGCGCGTCGGTCAGCGGCAGCTTTCTTAATGCCGCGCCCAGCGATTCGGTCAGGCGCGCCGCCGCTTTCCCCGTCGGTGCCGCCAGGCGAATACGACAGCGCGGGCTGTCTTCGATCTGAATCAGTGCCGCCAGAAGCTTAGCCACGGTGGTGGTCTTCCCGGTCCCGGGACCGCCGGAGATCACCGAGATACGGCGGGTCAGCGCCACCGCCGCGGCCACTTTTTGCCAGTCGGTTTCGCCGGTGGCAGGGAACAGGGCATTCAGGGTTGACGCCAGCCGGGCTTCATCCATCTCCAGCACCCGGTTGGCTTCATTGAAGAAGCGGGCGACGGTCAGCTCGTTGCGCCACATCCGGTTCAGATAGAGCCGGTCGCCGCACAAAATCATCGGCGCCGGAGCATCGCCGCAGCTCACCGCCGACGAAGCGAGCAGTAGCCCGGGCCAGTCCTCCGGCGCGCCAGCTTCGGCCAGCAACCGATCGCGGATCTCCCCCGCTTTACCGCTCAGAGCCTCGTCACCGCTCAACCGCGAGAGCGGCAGGCAGACGTGCCCCTCGCCGGCATCGCGGCTCAGCAAGGCCGCCGCCAGCTTAACCGCTGGCGGGTCGTTTTGCGCCACCATCAGGGCAAACTGGACGTCCAATGGCCGCAGCAGATGCTGCTCCACCGCCGCCAGCAGTAGTTGTTCGAAAGTCATGAGGCCTCCTCCTGAGTTTCTCCGGCAAAAAGCTGATCCAGACCGTCAATCAGCGGTCTCACCGGCCGGGTGGTGAAGATCCCCTGCCCCCCCTCCTGCCCGTCCATGCCGCGCAGGAAAAGATAAATCACGCCGCCGAAGTGGCGGTCATAGTCATAATCGGCCAGCCGGTGGCGCAGATAGCGGTGCAGCGCCAGGCTATACAGCTGATACTGTAGATCGTAGCGGTGGGCACGCATCGCCTGCTCCATCGCTGGCCGGGTGTAGGCCTCGCGATCTTCCCCCAGCCAGTTGGATTTATAATCCAGCAGGTAATAACGGCCTTCGTGACGGAAGACCAGATCGATAAAGCCCTTCAGCATCCCGCGTACCTGGCGGAAATCCAGCGGCGGCGTGTCGGCAGAGAGGGGATCGTACTGGCGGATAAGCGCGTCAAGGCGCTCCGCCGTCAGCAGCTGGGCGATGGGCAGGTAAAATGCCATTTCCACCTGTTTATCCCGCGCCGCAAGCTGATTGAGCGCGATATCCGGCCCCGGCAGGCGGGTCTTCAGCACGCCGCCCAGCCAGTCGGTCAGCACCGGCGCCCACTGCGCGTCAAACCCGCTCAGCTGCAGCTTCTCCGCCATCCATCCGTCCGGCACCGGCTGGGTGAAGTCCAGCTCCTCAAACAAGCTGTGCAGGAAGGTCCCCGGCGCGGCGCCGCGCGGGAACTGGTGCGGAGTCAACTGCGGCTCTTCCACCACTTCACCGACGCCGGCGGCATCGACATCCAGACGCGGCAGCAGATCCTGCCCGCCGCTGAAACCATGCTGCTGCAGCCCGGAGTAGCTGGTCACCCGCCAGTCGTCGGCGATACGGCGCTGTAGCTCACGCGCCGACAGCGGGGGGATGGTCGCCGCGGGCGCCTGCCACGGGGTGAGATCCAGCTCGCCCGGTCTCTGTAATGCAATATCGCCATGACAGAAGTCTGCCAGCTGCGCGGTCAGCCCGGCGGCGTCCATGGCTTCGCCCGCCTGTAACAGCCGCCCCAGCGCGCTGAGGTGGAAATCGCTTTTGCCGGATTTCCGGCTACTGAGCGGCGCCACGCCGAGGCTGCAGTGCCAGACCGCGCGGGTCAGGGCGACGTACAGCAGGCGCAGATCTTCCGCCAGTCGTTCCGCCTCCGCCAGCTCGAGGCTGGCCTCATCCTGGCCCAAATCCAGCACCGCCGCGAACGTCTCGCGATCGTGGTAAAACGCCTGGTCCTGTTTACGAAACCGGGCGATAAACGGCAGCCAGACCAGGGGGTATTCCAGCCCTTTTGACTTGTGAATGGTGACAATTTGCACCAGGTGCTTATCGCTTTCGAGACGCATCTGCTGGCTGGCGGCGTTGCTGTCCGGCTCGGCGATATGCTGCGCCAGCCAGCGCACCAGGGCATGCTCGCTTTCCAGCTGGCTGGCCGCCTCCTGCAGCAATTCGCTAATATGCAGAATGTCGGTTAAGCGCCGCTCGCCGCCGCGCGTCGCCAGCAGATTCTCGGCGATATGCCGGGCCGTCATCAACGCCCGCAGCATCGGCATCACCCCGAGCTGCCGCCAGATCTGGCGGTATTCGCTGAACTCCTCTACCAGCGCGTCCCACGCCTGCTCGTCCTGGTTCAGATTTTCAATATCCAGCGCGGTCAGGCCAAACATGGAGGTCGCCAGCGCGCTGCGCAGGGTATTTTCCCGCTCCGGGGCCAGCACCGCCTGCAGCAGCCAGAGCAGCTCCTGGGCCTCCAGCGTCTCAAAAACGCTGTCGCGGTTGGAGAGGTAGACCGAGGGGATGCCCAGCGTCTGCAGCGCTTCACGCACCTGCGCCGCCTCCAGCCGGTTGCGCACCAGCACGGTAATATCTGAAGCCTGCACCGGGCGCGAGGTTTCCCCGCGCCACAGCAGCGCGCGCCCCTGCTGACCGGCGCTCAGCCAGTCGCGGATCTGCGTGGCGCAGAGCTGCGCCATAAAGGTCTGATAATCGCCAGACCCGACGGTGTCGCCGGGCATCAGCCAGACGTTCATCGCCGGTACGTCCGCCGCATCCACGGTAAAGCGCAGGCCCTGATTCTTTGCCGCCGCCTTCACCGGCAGAAACGGGATCTCGCGGAACATGAAGGGGTTATCGCTGAGGCTGAACAGCCGATTGACGCTGCCCACCATGCCCGGCGATGAGCGCCAGTTGGTATCAAGGGTGTAGTGCGCGGCAACGTCGCCGCGCGCTTTCATATAGGTAAAGATATCGGCGCCGCGAAAGGCGTAGATGGCCTGCTTCGGATCGCCGATCAGCAGCAGCGCCGTCTCCGGCTGCTGGCGCCAGATGCGGCGAAAAATCCGGTACTGCTGGGGGTCGGTGTCCTGAAATTCATCGATCATCGCCACCGGAAAACGCTGGCGAATGGCGCTGGCCAGCGCCTCGCCGCTGTCGCCGCGCAGCGCCTCGTCAAGCCGGCTGAGCATATCGTCAAACCCCAGCTCGCCGCGGCGGCGCTTTTCGCGCGCGACTGCATCGCGGATCTCGACCATCGCTCTCGCCAGTACCAGATCGGTGAGCGTCAGCGAGGAGGCCAGCAGCGACTCTACGGCGCTAAACAGGGGATGCACTGGCGGTTCGCCACCGGCTTTGGTGCGCTCGAGCAGAAACGACTGGGCAAATTTCTCCAGCGCGTCGGGCAACTGGTAGCTCAACGTCTCTTCCTGCGCCCAGGCGTTCACTCTCTCCATCCACTTGCCCTGGTTGCCGCGATTAAACTTCCGCCGGTCAAGGCCGGAATTTTCCAGCACGCTTTCGATCTCGCCCACCTGCTCGCGCCACTGCTGCTTGAGCGAGTCAATGCGGGCGATGATCTGCTGATGGCGTTCGGCCAGCGTCTCGTTGGGGGCTGGCGGCGACTTAAGCTGCGGCGCTTCGCCCTGCAGCCAGCGGTCAAGGGACTTCAGCAGATCGCGCGGCCCTTTCCAGACGTCGTGGATCACCGCCGCGATATCACGGGTCAGGGGATAGCAGTGGCGGCGCCAGAAATCGGCGCATGCCTGATAGCGCAGGCGGGATTCATCCTCGATCAGCTGCTGCTCGAACAGCATGCCCGACTCGAAGGCGTTAAGGCTCAGCATCCGTTGGCAAAAGCCGTGGATGGTGAATACCGCCGCCTCGTCCATCTGCCGTTCAGCCAGCAGCAGCGTCTTCGCAGCGTCGTCTTTATCAGCGATCTCCGCCAACAACGCGCTGTAGAGCGGATTGTCGGATTCGCCGCGCAGGCAGGCGATGCGCAGTTCGTGGATGTTGCTGCGGATACGCCCGCGCAGCTCTTCGGTCGCCGCCTCGGTAAAGGTCACCACCAGTAGCTCTTCAACGCTGATGGCGCGGGGATAGGCGGCCTCACCGCCCAGCCCCAGCAGCAGCCGCAGATATAGCGCGGCGATGGTAAAGGTTTTTCCGGTGCCCGCAGAGGCTTCTATCAGGCGCTCGCCGATCAGGGGCAAGCGCAGGGGATCCAAAGACTCAGCGGTATCGGTCATTCATTCTCTCGCATCAGGGGTAAGGATTGCTGCAATGCGCTGACGTTTTCCCACACTTTGCCGCCTTTCGGCTGGGCATAGTCCGCTTTGCCATTCTGGCTACCGGAAATCTGGGACAATATCGTCATGCCCTGCGGATCCACCACCGTCTGATGGAAGAAGTCGGCAAGTTTTTGCGGCGTCAGCAGTTTAATCTGAGCCACTACTTTATCACGTGAATCAAAACGCATATTACCGCGATCGAAATCTTTGCTCAGTTTCGAGGCTTCATCGCCCAGCGTCTGCGGTGCCTGCAGCATCTGGCTTATCACCGCCTGCTGGAGCTGGGCAAACTCTTCCGGCTTCATCGCCCGCAGCTTCGCCTCCGCGGTGGGGAAGAAGGCCTGGAACCGCTGCCAGAGGAAGGCTGGCTGCTTATCGCTACTCTGCAGCAGGAAGCCCATGCCCCACTGGCGCCCCACGTTCATCGGGAAGGCAAAGACCGCGTAGCCGAGCTGCTCTTCAGTACGCAGCTGGTTGTAGAACCACGGCTGAATAATCTGCCCCAGCAGGGTGCTGGCGGCGGTGCTGCTGAACTCATCCACGTTGGGCGGCGCGAACACCGCGGCCAGCGCAGAGTCGGTGCTGTTGCCCGCTTTGTTGAAGATCGCCAGCTGCTGCCGGTTCACCACCACGTCTTTATTACGGCACCATTCGTTGCCGTCAGCGCCCAGCTGCTGCTGGATCTGGCGGGCCAGCGTCGTGGCGGCATCGGCGGTCATATTGCCGATCACCATCAGTTCAGGACGCCCCTTGGTTTTCAGGTTGGCGCGGTAGTCGAGCACCTCTTTAAGGGTGATGGAGGGCAGCAGCGCCCGGCGCACTTCGCGCTGGAAGTACGGCACCTGGGAGACCATCTGGATCGGCATTATCGCCTGATCGTAGGCTTTGCCTTTCTCGGCGGAGTCCATCATCTGCGCATACCAGGATTTGGCCTGCTCCAGCTGCTCCTCGGTCGGCGTATAGCTGAAGTATCCCTGCAACAAATCGCTGAACAGCGCCGGAAGGTGCTGGGTATAGCCGTTGGCATTAACCATTAATCCGTTATTAGCGCCGGTGGAGAACGAAATGCCGCCGACCGCCGCCTGGTTACTGAGCTGGTCGAGGGCGATGCCGGCGAGATAATCGTTGAGGGCAAACATCACCTGCCGGCGAGCGCTGTCCATCGCCTGGGGGTTACGCAGCACCAGGGAGATGTCCGCCTTCGGCTCGCTGGCAAAATACTGGCTCGGGGCATACACCACCCGCAGCGTCGGTTCATCAAGGATCAGCTGCGGATGCGGCCAGGCTTTATCGCTTTTGATGAGGGTGAAATCATCCGGAATATAGGGGTTGAGCACCGGCAGCTGCAGCTTGATGGCCTGTGATTTTTGCTGCCAGTCAGCGAAGGTCTGCTCGCTAATCTTATCCACCTGATACGGCGCATCGACAAAATAGGCCGTCTTGTTATGCGGCTCCTGGGGACTGATATACCAGATACGGGCGTTCTGCGGGGTCATCATCGCCAGCCGGTCTTTGATCGCCTGCGGGTCGTACTGGTCGGCAATATTCACTACGTCCAGCGCATGCTCGACCGGCACTCGGATCATGGTATCCGCCAGCCATTCCACGTAGTCCATGTCGCGGTTGATCGACGGATAGCGGAAATCCAGCGCCAGCACATGCGCCAGTTCGTCGAAGTACCGTTTATCGATACCCTGAGTACGCAGGAGGTTGAGGTAGCTGAAAATGGCCGCCGTCACTTCGTCGCGGTGCGCCAGGCCTTTATCGGTGAGGGTGGCAGAGATCGCCAGTACGCCGCTGTTGCCGTTTACCACCGGATCGGAATCGGCGCGGATCCCTTCCGCCAGCCCCTGCTTTTGCAGCCAGTCAGAGAGCGTACCCGGGCTGCGGTTGCCAATAAGATAGGTGACCAGCTCATCGGTTTTACTGCGGAAGCGATCGCTGTTGTTGTCGATGCGAAACTCGACGCGCAGCACTTTACGCGGCATCGCCGGCACATAGTGAATAATGATGCCTTTTTGCGCATCCGTGACCACCGGGACGGTAATTTCCGGCCTGCTGATCTGACGATTCGGCACGCGGCCAAAGGTGTCAGCAGCCATCCGCGCCAGCGCCGGCAACGGCTTGTTGCTGTAGATCACCGCTTTCATCAGGTTGGCGGAGTACCAGCTATCGCGGAAGGTATGCAGCGCATCAAGTACCGGGCTGCCGGGCTTATCGCTGAGCGTCTCGAGGTTGCCACCGGAGAAGTGGGCCGCCGGGTGAGCCGGGTTGATGGTCTCCGCGCTGACCTGGGCCATGCGCATCCCGTCTCGCGTCCGGGCCATCGTCAGCTCGGCGTTGACCGCGTTACGTTCGCGGTCGGCATATTTTTTATCCAGCAGCGGCGCGGCGATAGCGTCGGCCAGGCGATCTACGGCCCCGTCCAGCGCATCATTTTCCACTTCGAGATAAAACGCGGTGCGGTAAGGCGCGGTGCTGGCGTTATGGCTGCCGCCGTGCAGTTTAAGAAACTCTGCAAGGCTGTCAGGCTGGGGATATTTTTGCGACCCCATCAGCGTCATATGTTCCAGAAAATGCGCCAGCCCCTGATGATCGGCCGGATCCTGCAGGGATCCCACCGGCACCACCAGCGCCGACAGCGATTTCACCGCCTGCAGATCGGAAACCAGCAGCACGACCATGTCGTTATCAAGGCGGATCGCCTGATACTGACGCGTATCTTTTTCGCTTTTGCGGATCGTCTCCTGAATCGGCTGCCATCCGGTGTCGGCCTGACTAAACGGCGCCCAGAGGGCGGCCAGCACAACAAAAACCTTGAACCATAAACTGCGGGGCATTCACGAACCTCATCATTAACAAACTTGCGCTGCACAGCGTGCAGCCTTTTATGTCCATCAGTCCGTGATACGTTGCGCATATTAAATGAACCGCCATTCACTGCGCAATTTTTATACTATTTAAATTTGTGTGGACCGATGGTAACGATATAGCGGTAACAGATAACGCTGCGTCTGGGCAATGATTTCTTCGTAATGCGCCGGCTCCAGCGAACGCCACAGGCGTTGATACCAGATATCGGCGCCCTCCCCGCTGACCACCATGTTACCTTCGTAGGTCTGCAGGAATTTGCTCCGCGCTTTCTGCTGCGTCTCTTCGTCCATTAAGATGACATCCTTTTCGGCGTCGTAACAGGCTTTCAGCCAGGCGCCACCGCTTTCCGGCAGCAGCAGCAGCGGCTGCGACATCCCCAGCAAATAGCCATCCACCAGCGCATTAAGGTACGCCTGCGCCTCGGCGGGCGCCAGCGCCGGGAAGCGCCACTCTCCCTCTTTCCGCACAAACAGCCGGCTCTCGCCGGTGCCGCCGCTGGCACAGTAGACAAGATGTTCCAGCCAAAGTTGCATCCCCTGGGAGACGCTCAGCAGCGAAGGCCGCCAGCGCAGCAGACCGTCCGGCTGCACCTGCTGCAGCCAGCCGGTCAGGTTCACGCCGCCGCACTGGAGATCGATCTCCATGCTCTGCGCCTGCTGGCGCTCGGCCATCACCCGCTCGGCCAGGGCCTGCATCTCCAGGCGCTGCGTCTCCCAGACCAGCTCGCCAAAGGCGCCATACGGCAGCTCGCCGGCGGCGCGAAAGCGGCGGAACATGGCTGAGACGTCCTGCTCCTCGATAAGCGTATTAAGCAGTTGCTGATTCAGTTGATAACGGCTCAGCCCTTCAAGAGTGAAGGGCTCGTCGTCTGGAATATCGTCCTCTTCGGCGCGGAAATTGACCCGCAAACGCTGCTGAAAGAACGCGCGTACCGGGTGCTGCCAGAAGCGTAAGAGCTGATCGAACGGCAGGCTGTCAATCGGCGGCGCGGTGAGCGGCTGAATGAAGTCGCTATGCGCTTCCCCTTGCTGGCCGGCGGCGGCCAGCCATTCGCGGGCGTAGCTTTTGTTCTCGTCTTCCTGGAAATTAGCGACGTCGAACGGCATGCGTGTATGCAGGTGGGTGATATGGGCTTTAACCCGCGCCTCGCTGGCGTCGCAATCAAGCTCCTCGTCGCCAGCGAGACAGTGACTCTGGCCAATGTAATCCACCAGCTCCTGCACCAGCACCGAAGGAAAGCGCTCGCTGTTGTCCTGGATCGAACGTCCGATATAGCTAATATACAGCGTCTGTTCGGCGGACATCAGCGCCTCGAGGAACAGATAGCGGTCATCATCGCGCCGGCTGCGGTCGCCGCGCTGCGGCTTCTGACTCATTAAATCAAAGCCCAGCGGCGGCAGCGTGCGCGGATAAACCCCGTCATTCATCCCCAGCAGGCATACCACCTTAAAGGGAATCGAACGCATCGGCATCAGGGTGCAGATGTTGACCGGGCCGGCAAGAAAGCGCTGGCTGATCCGCTGCTGATCGAGGCGCTGGGCCAGCTCATCGCGCAGCAGCGTCAGCGGCACCTGCTCGCCATACTGCGCCTCCAGACCGCTATCAATAACCGCCAGCCACTGCTGCTCAATCAGCGCCAGCGCCGCTTCGGTCTCACTGTCCGGCAGGAAAAAGTCATTGAGCAGATCGCGACAGACCGGCAGCCACTCCGCCAGCGGCCGCTGCTGGGCCAGGCCGCGTCGCCACAGATTAAGCTGCATCAGCAGCGACGCGAGGTTGCCCACCAGTTCGGCGATCAAACCGCTGGATTCGTCATACGGCAGCACCGACTGCCATTCTCCCTCGCGGCTGTCCATCGCGTAGCCCAACAGCATGCGGGTGAGGCCGAACCGCCAGGTATGCTGCCCGGTCGCCGGCAGATCCAGCTCGCGGACGTTGTCGTCATCCATTCCCCAGCGGACGCCGGACTCGTTCACCCACTGGCGCAGGTAGCGCAGCCCTTCTTCCGTGATATTAAAGCGCGCCGCCAGCACCGGGACGTCCAGCAGCGCCAGCACATCTTCGCTGGCGAAGCGGCTGTCCGGCAGCGAGAGCAGCGTAATAAACGCCTGCAGCACCGGGTGTGACTCGCGGGCGCGCCGGTCGGAGATTGCCCACGGCAGCCAGCGATCGCCGCTGGCAGCGCCAAACACCGCCTGTATATAGGGGCTGTAGCTGTCGATATCCGCCACCATGACGATGATATCCCGCGGTGTGAGCGTCGGATCTGCCTCCAGCATCGCCAGTAGCCTATCGTGCAGAACCTCCACTTCGCGCTGCGGACTGTGGCAGACGTGTATGCTCAGACTGCGGTCATCCAGCGCCAGCGGACGTTTGTCGCGACTGTGGGCGAACGCCTCTGCGCTCTGCCCGGCCACCGCCGCGTTGCGCAGTTCGAGGATATCCGACTGCAGGTTATGCAACAGGTTATCGGGGGCGATGTCGACAAAAGCGTCCAGCTCCTCATAGCGCTCCAGCCCTGCCAGCAGGTAGATATAGTCGCGCCCCAGTTTGCCCCAGGAGGCGAGCAACGGGTTGCCGACATCCTGTTCCCCGGCGTCATTAAACAACCCCGGCGCCTGCTCGGTGTCGCGAAACAGGGGTAGCGCGCGCGCCTCGCGGTGATGACGCCGCTGACGCGACAGCAGCTTCGCCAGAAACGCCGGATCCTTAATATCTCCCCAGTAGTAGCGGCAGGGGTTGGTAAACAAGACATAGACATCGACATGCTTACCCAACGCCTGCAGCGCCTGCAGATAGACCGGCGGCAGCGCGGAAATCCCGCAGATGAAGACGCGCGACGGCAGCCCGGCGGGCGGTTCTTCCGCTTTTTCCAGGGTACTGATAAAACGCTGGTAGAGATTGGCGCGGTGCCACTGCGGCTGCCCCAGCTCGGCGGTGTAGCTCACCAGCGCTTTCCACAGCGGCGCCTGCCACTGCTGGGCATCGCCGAGGCCTTCCACCCGCTGGCCGGCCTCCCAGCGCATCAGCCACTCCGGGCGATAGACGAGGTACTGGTCATAGAGGTCTGCCACCCGGGCGGCGAGTTGAAACAGCTTGCGCTTGTCGCCGTCATCGCTCAGATACTGGCGAAGCAGGATAAAATCGTCTTCCTCCAGGTGCTGCGGCAGGAGGGTCATCAGCTTCCAGCTCATGCTCTGCTTGCTGAAAGCGCTTTCGCCCGGAATATCTTTCAGAACACGCACGAACATATCCCAGATAAAGCTTGCCGGCAGCGGGAACTCGATATTGGCGGCAATCCCGAAGCGCGAGGCCAGGGTCATCTGCAGCCACTGCGCCATGCCGGTACTCTGCACCAGCACCATTTCGGCCTGAAAAGGGTCATCCAGCCGCTGGCGCTCGACGATAAACTCCATCAACGCCTCGAGAACATCCAGCCGGTTTGAGTGGTATACCCTTAACATAATTGCTCCTGACTACTGGCTGACCGGGCAATGCAGCCGGGTCATCTGCACCCGCTTTGCAACGGGCATACTGATCGTTACCGTGATGCTGACACATCTTTGCCTCGATGTCTGCATACGGCTTACCTGCCCGCGTGCCGGCGACGGTGGCGCGGAGAGCTGGCTATAGCGCCACGCGTCGCGCCACAGTTGACGGGTCTGGTTCAACTGGACAGTTCCTTGCGCCATTCCGCGCTGATAGCCGCCCAGCGCGGTGACCGTCAGCACCATCAGCGCCATCGCCAGCACGGTCTCCGGCAGGCTAAACCCCCGCTGACGCTTCAGGGCATTTGACATAAGCTCACCTCCCTGAGCGGGCAAAAATCGCTCCAGCCGTGGGCGGAAAAACGCACCTGCCCACCGCGCACCTCGCCGGACTGCCAGACCTGCACCTCGCCGCTGGCGCTGCTGAGCAACAGTGAGCCGTCGCCGAAGATACGCAGACAGGCGCGCCAGCCCTGCTGCGTCTGCTCCCGACAGGCCAGCGCCACCTGCGCCGACCAGACTTGCTGTTTTCCCCACTGCAGCGCCGAATGGGCCATCGCCGTATTGCGGATCGCCTGCGTTTCGCTGGCGGTTTGCGCCAGCAGCGCCCGCTGCTGCAGGTTAAGCCCCTCAAGAAGCAGGCTGCCGAGAGTCAGCAACAGAAGCACCATCAGCAGCGACGACATTCCTCGCTGGCGGATCACAGGTTATACCCCGTCACTCGCTGCTCCACCTCACTCACCAGCCCCGCCTGCCGGGCAGAGCGCGCCGCCAGCGTCACGCTCAGCTCCGGCGCAAAGCCCGGGGTGACCTGACGTTGTACCGAGAAGCGCGTCACCACAATGGCGCCCGGGTTGGTGATTTTCTCCCATCCGCCGCCGCGGCAGTCGCTGGCCCCGCGCAAGGTCTCCAGCGCGCCGTCGCGCAGGCGAAAGCCGGTGCTCTCCGCCGCTGCCGCGGGGGAGGTTTCCCATCTCCCGTTGCTGTTCGCATCCCAGCGCACAATCAGACACTCGCCGCCGGCGGCTAGCTCCAGCCCGGCTTCGCCGCACGCTCCCCGGCAGTACCCGGCGCGCTGCAGATGTTTTCCCAGGGCATGCACGCGCTGCCACAGCTCGTTCTCCAGGGCCAGCTGTTCGCCCTGGCGCAGAATATGACGCTGCAGGGCAGGCAGAAAGCGGCAGGCCCCCATCAGCAGCAGCGAGCCGATCGCCATGGCGATCAGCGCCTCCGCCAGGGAAAATCCGCGACTGTTCACTGGCAACCTCCTGCGCTGTCGCTGGGGCATAAACGAATCCGCCCCCAGTGTGAGATCACGATGCTCCAGCTGCCGGCCGCGCTCTGCAGCCGCAGATTCCCCGCCCAGGCGGTGCTGCGCAGACCATAAAACCCCAGACCAGGCGTAACACCGACCAGCGTGATCCCCGGCCAGCGCGGACGCAGCGTGAAGGCCGACCCGGCGGTGCAGTCCGCCCCTTCCCCCTGCGCACTCAGGCACCAGCCCGCCTCGTCCTGGCCGATGCGAAGCAAACGGTCCCGGTTGTACGCGTTGGCGTCATCGCGCAGAAAGAGCAGAAAATCCCGCACCTGGGCGGCGGTTTGCCACAGTCGTTGCTGTTGCTGCCAGCGCTGCCAGCCGTACAGGCCGCCGACGCTGAGGATCATCATTAACGTCAGCGTTACCAGGGTTTCCATCAGGGTGTAGCCATGTTCTCTGTTCATGGCGTTGAGTATGCCGCGGCGATTGCCCCTGACGCGATGACGGAAAATAGCTTTCCCGGCCAGATACGCAAAAAAGGTTTGTATTACCACCAGCAGAACATTTTTTTGCGAGCATCTACCCAACTTCGCCCACCGCAACCGCCTGTGACCTGGGGCGGGTGGAAACGACCTTGTCCCTGTGGCAAGGGAGATACCCCATCGGGATGTGGTGCAAAGGGCATAAAAAAACCGGCGCCATCGGGCGCCGGTTGGTTATCTCTACGGGGGAGTTAAATCGCTACCGGCGCTTTAATGCCTGGGTGCGGATCGTAACCTTCAATCTCGAAGTCTTCAAAGCGGTAGTCGAAAATCGACGCCGGTTTGCGCTTGATGACCAGCTTCGGCAGCGGACGCGGTTCGCGGCTCAGCTGCAGGTGAGTCTGCTCGAGATGGTTGCTGTACAGGTGAGTATCGCCGCCGGTCCAGACGAAATCACCGACCTGCAGATCGCACTGCTGCGCCACCATATGCACCAGCAGCGCGTAGCTGGCGATATTGAACGGCAGGCCGAGGAATACGTCGCAGGAGCGCTGATACAGCTGGCAGGAGAGCTTGCCGTCGGCGACGTAGAACTGGAAGAAGGCGTGGCACGGCGCCAGCGCCATTTTATCCAGTTCACCGACGTTCCACGCCGAGACGATGATCCGGCGGGAATCCGGGTCGTTTTTCAGCTGGTTCATCACCGTGCTGATCTGGTCGATATGGCGGCCATCCGGCGCAGGCCAGGAACGCCACTGTTTGCCGTAAACCGGCCCCAGGTCGCCATTTTCATCTGCCCACTCATCCCAGATGGTGACGTTGTTGTCGTGCAGATAGGCGATGTTGGTGTCTCCCTGCAGGAACCACAGCAGTTCATGGATGATGGAGCGTAAATGACAGCGCTTGGTGGTCACCAGCGGGAAGCCTTCCTGCAGGTTAAAACGCATCTGATGGCCGAAAATAGAGATCGTGCCAGTGCCGGTGCGGTCATTTTTTGGCGTGCCCTCGGTGAGCACTTTCTGCATCAAATCAAGATACTGTTTCATGGTTCCTCAAGAATTCTGTTGCTGCGGACGGTGGCGATAAGCCCAAACCATCATGATGATACCCGCAAGCACCATCGGGATCGAAAGAATCTGCCCCATGCTGATGTACTGCACCCAGCCGCCGGTGAACTGGGCGTCGGGCTGGCGGAAGAATTCCACGATGATGCGGAACAGGCCATAGCCAATCAGGAACAGACCGGAAACGGAGCCGGTTGGGCGCGGTTTGCGGATAAACAGGTTCAGGATCAGGAACAGCACCACGCCCTCCAGCGCCAGCTCATACAGCTGCGACGCGTGGCGCGGCAGCGCGCCGTAGGTATCGAACAGCGATTGCCATTCCGGATGCGTCGGCAGCAGCGCCAGGTCTTCGGCACGGGAGCCCGGGAAAATCATCGTGTAGTGGAAGCTCGGGTCCACGCGGCCCCACAGCTCGCCGTTGATAAAGTTGCCCAGACGCCCGGCGCCAAGGCCAAATGGGATCAGCGGCGCGATAAAATCGGAGACCTGGAAGAAGGTGCGTTTAGTGCGTCTGGCGAAGATAATCATCACCAGGATCACGCCGATCAGGCCGCCGTGGAACGACATGCCGCCGTCCCAGACACGGAACAGATACAGCGGATCGGCAAGAAATACCGGCAGGTTGTAAAACAGCACGTAGCCGATACGGCCGCCCAGGAAGACGCCGAGAAAGCCCGCGTAAAGCAGGTTTTCCACTTCATTTTTCGTCCAGCCGCTGCCCGGACGATTCGCCCGACGGGTGGCCAGCCACATCGCAAAGACAAAGCCCACCAGGTACATCAAACCGTACCAGTGGAGGGAGACCGGGCCTAGAGAAAAAATGACCGGATCGAACTCCGGAAAATGCAGGTAGCCACTATTCATCTGTCACCATAAAGACTTGTTATTCCGCCGAAAGTGGACAGCGGTGATGATCCATGCCCGAACAAAACGGGCACGCCGAAGGAGGCGAATCATAGCATAAGCCACAAGAGCGATCCGCGCCGAACGTGTAAAAGATATGTATACGGATGCTAACAGAATGCCGTTTTCCCGGCGGTACCCTATTTTGCCGGAGGGTGCGAACAGAGGATCCCCGGGTTACGGCTTACGCCTCCCCCGGGCTACCGTTACCGCCCGCCGCGGATCAGGCCGCCGAGACCACGACGCTCCATAAAGGCCGCCACCTGATGGCGGACCTCGGCGGTCATCTGGGCATCGAGGCTGCGACGCGACAGCTCCTGCGCCTCTTCGATATCGATGCGGCGCAGCAGATACTTCACCCTCGCCACCGAGCGGCCGTTCATCGACAGATGGCGGTAACCGAGACCGATGAGGATCGTCACGCACATCGGGTCGCCCGCCATCTCGCCGCACAGTCGCAGATCGATGCCAAAGCGCTCCGCGTCATGGGCAATCATCGCCAGCGCCCGCAATACCGCAGGATGCAGGCTGTCATACATGCTGGCGACGCGGGTATTGTTGCGGTCGACGGCCAGCAGGTACTGGGTCAGGTCGTTCGTCCCTACCGAGATAAAATCGATCCGGCTGGCCAGCTGCGGCAGCATAAAGACCATCGACGGGACCTCCAGCATCACCCCCAGGCGTGGACGTGGGATGGCGTAGCCGATCATCTCTTCCACTTCCCGGCTGGCGCGATCGATCAGCCGACGGGCCTCATCCACCTCCTCCAGACTGGTCACCATCGGCAGCAAAATGCTGAGGTTGCCGGTGGCGGCGTTGGCGCGCAGCATCGCCCGCACCTGGATCAAAAAGATCTCCGGCTGATCGAGGGTGATGCGGATCCCGCGCCAGCCGAGGCATGGGTTTTCTTCACTGATCGGCATATACGGCAGCTGTTTATCGGCGCCGATGTCCAGGGTACGCAGGGTCACCGGTTTGCTGTTAAACATCTGCAGCATGCCCTGATACTGGGCGACCTGCTCCTCCTCTGAGGGGAAGCCGCTCTGCAGCATAAAGGGAATTTCGGTGCGGTAGAGGCCAATGCCGTCAACAAAGCTGCCGAGCTTCTCTTCGTGCTCCGGGCTTAAGCCGGCGTTGAGCATGACTTTCACCCGCTCACCGCTTTTCAGCTCCGACGCGCGCTGGAGATCGTCCTCCGCCAGGCGGCTGAGTTCATTCTCTTCGCTGATAAGGCGCTGATATTCCTGCAACAGGACAGGTTCAGGATCCACCAGCAGCTCACCGCGATAGCCATCGACAATCAGGGTATGGCCATGCAGCAGAGAGGGCTGGATATCGGCGCCCATCACCGTCGGGATCCCGAGGGCGCGCACCATAATAGCGGCATGGGAGTTGGCAGCGCCATCGCGCACCACCACGCCAGCCAGACGATCCTGCGGCACCTCGGCGAGGGTGGTGGCCGACAGCTCGTCCGCCACGAGGATAATGCGCGCCGGCCAGGTGTTGGGCCCCTGAATACTGTCATCGAGATGGAACAGCAGACGCTGACCCAGGGTACGCAGATCGCCGGCTCGCTCTTTCAGATAACCGTCGCTGAGCGCGGCAAACTGTTCGGCGAACTTCTCGATGATCTTTTTGACCGCCCACTCGGCCACCGCGCCTTTATCGACTTCGGCAAACAGCTCGCGACGCAGGCGGGCGTCGGAGAGGAGGTGCGAGTAGAGATCGAATATCGCCGCCGTCTCTTTTTGCGCACCGGCAGCATAGCGTTTGCTGTAGCGACGAAATTCGTTGGCCGCCTCTTCCAGCGCGCCGGTCAGGCGTTCGCGTTCCGAGGCGGTATCCAGCGTCGAGGCTTCATACACCTGCTCCATCAACGGCAGGCTGACGTCCATCCAGCCTTCGGCGATTGCCACCCCGGAGGAGGCTGGCAGAGCGCGAATACGCGTCTGACGATACTGGCCGAACAGGGCGTTCAGCTGGGACTGGGAGAGGATCGCCGCCATCTGGGTGGCGAGGGTGACGAGGAAAGACTCTTCGCTTTCATCGAACTGACGCAGCTCGCGCTGCTGGACCACCAGCACGCCCAACAGCTGGCGGCGCTGAATGATCGGCACGCCAAGGAAGGCGCGGAAGCGGTCCTCTTTGACGGCAGGGATATATTTGAAGCTGGGGTGTTTTTGCGCATCAGCGAGGTTGATGGGCTCTGCCAGGCGGCCGACCAGCCCCACCAGGCCTTCATCGAACGCCAGCGCAACGGTGCGCCCGCGAGGTTTTTTTAACCCGCGGGTGGCCATCAGGTAATAGCAGCGTCGGTCATTGTCAGCCAGGTAAACCGAGCAGACTTCCGTCTCCATCGCCTGGCAGACATCCGTCACCAGAATATCCAGCGCCTCGTTTAAACGCGGCGCACTCGCGACCTTCTCGACTATTTCTCGCAACCGAGTGAGCATAATGTGCGTGGCTTAACCTCTTTTACGTCGATAAGCAGGCGCGCTTTGCGGCTTAGGTGCACTCTCCGCCAGCGACATGGTCACGCTGGCGAACTCTTTCATCACCCGGCGGTAGACGTCGCGCTTGAACGACACCACCTGGCGAACCGGGTACCAGTAACTCACCCAGCGCCAACCATCAAATTCAGGTGTACTGCTGGTTTGCATATTGATGTCCGCATCGTTGCCGATCAACTGCAAAAGAAACCACTTTTGTTTCTGGCCGATACAAACCGGCTTTGTGTCCCAACGCACCAAACGTTTAGGCAACTTGTAACGCAGCCAGTTACGGGTTGAGGCCAGGATCCGCACATCTTTACGGCTTAACCCGACCTCTTCAAACAATTCCCGATACATCGCCTGCTCTGCGGATTCTCCTGGATTTATGCCCCCTTGCGGGAACTGCCACGAGTGCTGACCATAGCGTCGGGCCCACATCACCTGGCCCTGACGATTACAGATTACAATACCGACATTTGGGCGGTAGCCATCGTCATCAATCACCGGACTACCTCAAGATAAGCTTCAATGTGAATGATTGTTTCACACTCGCCGGAAACGGTAAACCACTCTGTTCGCACACTGAGAACGGATAACATTTGAATAACTCACAGTAATGGCCAGAGTTATAAACAATGAAAGCGCGTGACAGCCGATTTTATTCACTTTTTCTGTGGATAGAGTTGTGAAGAAGTACGGAATTAACCCGGGAAAACCCAGAGTAATCCGAACATCGCATCGCTAGCACCTTAAAATAATGATAGCATATTCATTAAGTTAGAATATATTCCTTTCACTTATTACAGCATAACGTGACGATCATCACATATGCGATCCGGCGACTGATGAAAGATCGAGCAATGTCGATTTTATCCACAGATTACGCGCAGGCCTCGGGCAGATTTTCTCTAAAATTTCGATTTTCGTCGCACGTCAAGGCTGTAAATCGAACCAGTAGTGGGGCTTTTCCCCAGTTATCCCACTTTTCTGTGGATAACATGGTGTAAGATCCTGTTTATTGTCAGTGACCAGTTCTGGAAAACCCGTTTTCACCGTTTTCATCAGCCGCATGATAAGTTTAAAAAGCCATATAAATCATGTGATTGGTATAGTTACTCAGAAAACGGTAAACTCTATCCACAACGCGCAAAATTAGCGCTCATTTTTTAACCAAAGGTATTGCCCTATGCCCACCATCGCTCCGCTCGCCTCACCGCCGCAAAGTCAGGAACAGCTGCTGGCCCAGGCCCGCCAGCTGGCCGGCTATTCGCTGGGCGAGCTGGCGGCGCTGGCGGGGATCCCCATTCCGCGCGATCTTAAACGCGATAAAGGCTGGACGGGCATTCTGCTGGAGCTGTGGCTTGGCGCCAGCGCAGGCAGTAAACCTGAACAGGATTTCGCCGCGCTGGGGGTCGAACTCAAAACGATCCCCATCGACAGCCGGGGGCGTCCGCTGGAAACCACCTTTGTCTGCGTCGCCCCGTTAACCGGCAATAGCGGCGTCACCTGGGAGAGCAGCCATGTACGACATAAGCTACAGCGCGTCCTGTGGATCCCGGTGGAGGGGGAGCGCACCATCCCGCTGGCGGCGCGGCGCGTCGGCGCACCGCTGTTATGGAGCCCGGACGAAGACGAGGAGCGTCAGCTGCGCATGGACTGGGAGGAGCTGATGGATCTCATTGTTCTGGGCGAAGTCGAGCGCATCACCGCCCGCCACGGCGAGGTGCTGCAGTTAAGACCGAAAGCCGCCAACAGCAAGGCGCTGACCGAAGCCATCGGCGCCCGCGGCGAGACGATCCTTACGCTGCCGCGCGGTTTCTATCTGAAAAAGAATTTTACCGCCGCCCTGCTTGCCCGCCATTTCTTGTTACAACACGATTAATTTTTTGTTCTGCGTTGGGGTTGCATATAATTGCTGCTTTCTATTTTGCAGGACTTTGAACAATGTTATTTGCATGGATAACCGATCCTAACGCCTGGCTGGCGCTGGGCACGTTGACGCTGCTGGAGATCGTGCTCGGGATCGATAATATTATTTTCCTCTCTCTGGTCGTGGCCAAGCTACCTACCGCCCAGCGCGCCCATGCGCGGCGGATCGGTTTGATGGGCGCGATGGTCATGCGTCTGGCGCTGCTGGCCTCTATCGCCTGGGTCGTTAAGCTGACCAATCCGCTCTTCACCGTCCTCGGTCAGGAGATCTCGTTTCGCGATCTGATCTTGCTGCTCGGCGGGCTGTTCCTTATCTGGAAAGCCAGTAAAGAGATCCATGAATCTATCGAAGGTGAAGAGGAGGGGCTGAAAACTAACGTTCACTCCTTCCTCGGCGCCATTGTGCAGATCATGCTGCTGGATATCATCTTTAGCCTCGATTCCGTCATCACCGCCGTCGGCCTGTCGGATCATCTGTTCATCATGATGGCGGCGGTGGTGATCGCGGTGGGGGTGATGATGTTCGCCGCACGACCTATCGGCGATTTTGTTGACCGTCATCCTTCGGTGAAAATGCTGGCGCTGTCGTTTCTGATCCTCGTCGGCTTTACCCTGATGCTGGAAAGTTTCGACGTCCATGTGCCGAAGGGATACATCTATTTCGCTATGTTCTTCTCTATCGCGGTGGAGAGCCTTAACCTGCTGCGTAATAAGAAAAACCCGCTATAAACCACAAAATTGCAGCCTGGTCACAGGCTGCAACCCTTTTTCAGACTTTACTGCTTTTTATGTCTCACAAATCAGGCTATTAATAGAGGGGTATGGGGTGCAGCTACTGAAGAGGTGTTGACGATGAAAAAATGGGCAGTATTGATTTCCGCCGTAGGACTGGCGTTCTCGGTTTCCGGTTGCAGCAGCGATTACGTCATGGCGACCAAAGATGGGCGAATGATCCTGACCGACGGTAAACCTACCGTGGATGACGATACCGGTCTTATCAGCTACGAAGATCAGCAGGGTAATAAAATGCAGATCAATCGTGACGACGTTTCGCAAATCATTAAGCGTTAATCTTTCCCTGTCGGCCCCAGCTTCTGTTGACGCTGCGCTTACCGACCACCAGTCTTTTGAGAAGAGTCGGGATATACCAGGACGCCGCGGGTTTCACCCACCGCCCCTCCTCGTCACCCGGCTTTTTTGATTTTTTACTTCCTCTTTTTCTCACCCTCTGCCATGTTGATACTCCTTTGTCGGGGAATGCCTGACCTTATAAATAAAAAGGAAGCTGGCTATGCAGTATCACCGTATCCCACACAGTTCTCTTGAAATCAGCACCCTCGGGCTGGGAACCATGACTTTTGGCGAACAGAACAGCGAGGCCGATGCCCATCAGCAGCTCGATTACGCGGTTGCCAATGGCATCAACCTGATCGATGTCGCCGAAATGTACCCGGTCCCGCCGCGCCCGGAAACCCAGGGGCTGACCGAAACCTACGTCGGCAACTGGCTGGCGAAACGCGGCAATCGCGAAAAGCTGGTGCTGGCCTCCAAAGTTAGCGGGCCCGCGCGCAATAACGACAGCAGCATTCGGCCCAATCACGTCCTGGACCGTAAAAATATCCGCGAGGCGCTGCACGCCAGCCTGAAGCGGCTGCAGACCGATTATCTCGACCTATATCAGGTTCACTGGCCGCAGCGCCCAACCAACTGCTTTGGCAAGCTGGGCTACACCTGGGCCGACGCCGCGCCCGCGGTGACCCTGCTGGATACCCTCGAAGCGTTGACCGAGTTCCAGCGCGCCGGGAAGATCCGCTACATCGGCGTGTCGAACGAAACCGCCTTCGGCGTGATGCGTTATCTGCACCTGGCGGATAAGCACGACCTGCCGCGGATCGTGACCATTCAGAATCCTTACAGCCTGCTGAACCGCAGCTTTGAAGTCGGCCTCGCGGAAGTGAGCCAGTTCGAAGGCGTGGAGCTGCTGGCCTACTCCTGCCTGGCTTTCGGCACACTGACCGGCAAGTATCTCAACGGTGCGAAGCCGGCGGGGGCGCGCAATACGTTGTTCAGCCGCTTTACGCGCTACAGCAGCGAGCAGTCGCAGAAAGCGGTAGCGGCCTATGTGGATATCGCCAAACGCCATGGCCTCGATCCGGCGCAAATGGCGCTGGCCTTTGTGCGTCGGCAGCCGTTTGTCGCCAGCACCCTGCTGGGGGCGACGACCATGACGCAGCTGCAGGCCAACGTGGAAAGTTTGCAGCTTGAGCTGAGCGAAGAGGTATTAGCGGAGATTGAGGCGGTGCATCAGGTTTATACCTACCCGGCACCGTAAGAAAGCAAAGCCCCGGGTAGCGGCGTATACGCCTTACCCGGGCTACCGAAGAGCAGATATTGGTGAACCCGTCTCCCGGTTAAGCGCAGCACAAGCCGGGAGGTTATTTACGCCGCCCCCAGACCCACAGCGCGGCAATGGCCACGGCGAATACCGCGCCAAAGCCTATCCCCACGGCGACCGCCGGAACGCCAACGCTCACCGCCAGGGAATAGAGCCCCAGCATCAGCAGCATCGCCACGTTCTCACCGAGGTTCTGTACCGCAATAGCGTTACCTGCCCCGACCGAATGTTTCCCACGCTCCTGCAGCAGCGCATTCAGCGGTACGATAAAGAACCCGCCGAACACCCCGAGCAGTAACAGCAGACCGAACGCCGGCAGCAGCGACTGCTGCACCGCAAAGGCTATCACCGCGATACCGATCAAAATCCCGGCCGGCATACAGCGCGACACCGTCTCCAGGGTCACCAGCTTCGCCGCCGCCCCGGCACCCAGCACAATCCCCACCGCCACCATCGCATTAAGATAGGTAGGCATGGCGTTGCTGGTTATGCCCAGCGCCACCGGCACCCAGATCACCAGCAGGAAGCGCAGGGTCACGCCAGCGCCCCAGAACAGGCTGGTCCCCATCAGCGAAAAACGGGTTTCGCCGTTGCGCCACAGCGTGCGGCAGGCGCTGAAGAAGCTGTGCGTCATCGGCTTAAAACGCCATGACTGCCCCGGACGCGCCGCCGGCAGCCTGGGTATCCACAGGTTAGCTACCACCGCCCCGCCGTAGACCAGCGCGCAGACGATCAGCGCCGCCAGCACGTGCCAGTCGGCGAGGATCCCGCCGGCCATGGAGCCCAGCAGGATCGCCGCGATGGTCGAGGACTCCATCAGTCCGTTAGCCTTCACTAACTTATCGCCGGTAGTCAGTTCGCCAAGAATGCCATACTTGGCCGGCGAGTAGGCGGCGGCGCCAATCCCCACCAGCGTATAGCCGATAAACGGATTGACACCGAAGCAGATGCAGCCGGCGCCGAGCAGCTTCAGACCGTTGGCCACCATCATCACCCGGCCTTTGGCAAAGCTATCGGCAAACTGGCCGACAAAAGGAGCAAAAAGAATGTAAGCGCCCACAAACAACATCTGCAGGACCGGCTGGCTCCACTCCGGATAATAGAGCTGCTTCATCAGCGCCAGGGTGGCGAAGAGAAGCGCATTGTCGCCGAAGGCCGACAGGAACTGGGCGCCGATTACCGCCAGCATCCCTTTCGAGTACAGCGAAGGGTTAGTATGTACTGACTCACTCATGGGTTGTTTCCGCCTCGTCGACCATGTTTTTCAGGGTGACATAGTCTGGCTTGCCGCTACCGAGCACCGGTAGCTGTTTCAGCCAGCGTATATCTCGCGGCACCGCCAGCTCCGGAACCCCGTGCTGGCGGGCGTAGCGCAGCAGGGCTTCGCGAGTCAGTTCATTATCGGTGGTAAACAGCACCAGCGCCTCGCCTTTGCTGGCGTCCTGTTTAATCGCCGTGGCGTGCATTTTGTCCGGCGACGCGCCGAGGGCCACCTGCTCCACCATCTCGAGGGAGATCATCTCGCCGGCAATTTTGGCAAAGCGCTTCGCGCGGCCCTGGATGCGAACATAGCCCTGCTCGTCGAAGGTCACGATATCCCCGGTGTCATACCATCCCGCTTCCATCTCGCCATGCTGGTTTTCCGCCGCAGGCGCTTCCAGCACGCCGGGGTTTTCCACCCGCAGGTAGCCTTTCATGATGTTCGGCCCTTTCAGCTGCAGCCGCCCCCCTTGCTCAATGCCTGGCATCGCCAGCAGGCGGGCGTCCATCCCCGGCAGGATGCGGCCCACGGTGCCAACCTTCGCCGCCATCGGCACGTTAATCGAGACCACCGGCGCGCACTCGGTCACGCCATAACCTTCGAGAATGCGCAGGCCGAATTTATCCTGCCACAGCTGTTTGGTGCTCTCCTGCAGTTTCTCCGCCCCGGCGACCACATAGCGCAGGCGGTAGAAATCATACGGATTGGCGAAACGGGCATAGTTGGCGAGGAAGGTCGAGGTGCCGAACAGCACCGTACAATTGCGATCGTAGACCAGCTCCGGCACCACGCGATAGTGCAGCGGGCTGGGATAGAGAAACACCTCCGCCCCGGTAAACAGCGGCGTCAGCAGGCCGACGGTGAGGCCAAAAGAGTGGAACAGCGGCAACGCCGACATAAAGCGGTCGTTAGCGGTAAAGTCAGCGATGGTTTTGATCTGCTCGACGTTGGCCAGCAGGCTCTTATGGCTATGCACTACCCCTTTCGGATTGCCCTCTGAACCGGAGGTGAAGAGGATCATCGCCGCGTCTTCCGGCTGCTGCTTAACCTGCGCCAGACGCGGCGCCAGCAGATGACCAAAAATCCACAGTTTGTCAGCGAGGGTGATATCGCCTTTAAGATCTTCCAGGAACACCCAGCGCACCTGAGTCAGCTGCTCCGGCAGGTGCCAGAGTTTGCCTTTATCGAGAAAGGTGCGCGAAGTGAAAATGGTGTTGATTTCCGCGGCGGCTATCGCGCTGCTGAGCCCTTTCACCCCGGCGGTATAGTTCATCATCGCCGGAATACGCTCGCGGGCGATAGCGCCGAAAATCACCGCCGCGCTGATGCCGGCGTTAGGCAGCATCAGGCCGATCTTCTCGCCCGGCTGGCTGTATTTTTCCAGAATGCGGGCGACAAACAGGGTTTTGGTCAGCAGCTTGCGATAGGTATCCGGCTGGAAGTTGATATCCTCCACGCAGGGTTTGCGCGCGCCGAAGCGGTCCTGCGCCGCCAGCAGCGACTCATACAGGGTTTCCCGCGGGCGCACCGCCATCCGGGCTTCCATCATGATCTGATGCAGCATTTCTCCGGCGATTTTGCGCCGGTCGCGGGCGCGCGGCGCCTCGGGCATCGGCAGATGAGTAGGCGGCAGGAGATGCAGCTGAATACGCGGGAACAGGCGACGTTTCACCAGCCCCTTCAGCCGGCTGAAGGGCGTCAGTTCAGCGCCTTCAATGCGCAGCGGCACGATGGTCGCCTGCGATTTGGCGGCGACAAAGGCAGCGCCGTCATAAATTTTCATCAGCGAGCCGCTGACCGAAATTCGCCCTTCCGGGAAGATAACCACCGGCCGTCCTTGCTCAATCAGGCGCACCAGATGTTTGATCGACATCGGTTTGGTCGGGTCCAGCGGCACAAAATCGATAATCGGCGTCAGCGCGCGCATAAACCAGCGCTGGCTGATTGAGGTATAGACCGCAAAAACCGGTCGGACCGGCAAAAACAGCGCCAGCAGAATGCCGTCGAGGAAAGAGACGTGGTTCGGGGTAATTAAGACCTTTTGCTGGTATAAAGCCTGCGTGTCGCCGGTCAGTCTGACCCGGTATAACCCCTTGAACAGCAGTCTGAAAAATCCCAAAAGCATAACAACTCCATGTGACCGGTTGATGAGTCAAAGCAGGTTACACGAGAAGGCATGGGAAAGCAGTGCAGCGGGGAGATTTTCGGAATAAAAAAAACCTGCGCATCCGCGCAGGTCGGTGTAAGACGTTCAGTACGAAGAGCGTACCTAAGAAACTCACCTATCAATACCTCTGGGATCTCGATTGTCACGTTTTTTGGCCGTAACGAGCCAGCGGGAAAACGCAAGGGAGTGAGCCTAAGTGCAACGAGGTATTACGATTTTCGCTATCTGTAACAACGTCGACGGCGGGCAAAAAAAAACCTGCGCATCTGCGCAGGCTGGTGTAATTAAAGTGGTCAACGTGGCGTTGACTCCACCTATCAATACCTCTGGGATAGCCAGAATATCAACCGGATCCGCGAACAAACCAGCGAACATTCGCAACAGCGCATCGCAAAGTGTAAGCAAAGGTTTGTATTTCCCTACGCCGGTTTCAATTACCGATCGCGTCAATGTAAACAGGTCACCGATAAGCCCGCGCTGAATCACATTTGCGCCATTCCTTCGCCGCCGCGCCTTGAATCTGCCGCTCTTTCCCGTAACATAGCAGTATGTAAACGCTTACCCTAGAAAAGGCATGGTATGGCGACTATTAAGGATGTAGCCCGACTCGCAGGAGTCTCCGTCGCTACCGTCTCCCGCGTCATCAACAACTCTCCCAAAGCCAGCGAAGCTTCGCGTCAGTCCGTGGGCGCGGCGATGGAAACCCTGAACTATCACCCCAACGCGAACGCCCGGGCGCTGGCCCAGCAGTCAACGGAAACCGTCGGCCTGGTGGTGGGCGATGTCTCCGACCCCTTCTTCGGCGCGATGGTCAAAGCCGTCGAACAGGTGGCCTACCGCACCGGCAATTTTTTGCTGATTGGCAATGGCTACCACAACGTGCAAAAGGAGCGCCAGGCGATAGAGCAGCTGATCCGCCACCGCTGCGCGGCGCTGGTGGTGCACGCCAAAATGATCCCCGATGAGGAGCTCGCCGGGCTGATGAAGCAGATCCCGGGTATGGTGCTGATCAACCGCATCCTCCCCGGATATGAAACCCGCTGCGTGGCGCTGGACGACCGCTATGGCGCCTGGCTGGCAACCCGCCATTTGATCCAGCAGGGGCACACGCGTATCGGCTATCTGTGCTCAAACCATGATATCTCCGATGCGGAAGATCGGCTGCAGGGGTACTACGCGGCGCTGGAGGAAAGCGGCCTGCCGTGCAACGACCGGCTGGTCACGTTTGCCGAGCCGGATGAAAGCGGCGGCGAACAGGCGATGACCGAACTGCTTGGCCGCGGCCGCCACTTTAGCGCCGTCGCCTGCTATAACGACTCGATGGCCGCCGGCGCGATGGGGGTGCTGAATGACAACGGCATCGACGTTCCGCGGGAGATTTCGCTGATCGGCTTCGACGATGTCCTGATTTCGCGCTATGTCCGCCCACGGCTGACCACCGTCCGCTATCCGATCGTTACGATGGCGACCCAGGCGGCCGAGCTGGCCTTAGCCCTGGCGGAGCAGCGCCCGGCGCCGGAGATCACCCATCTGTTCAGCCCGACGCTGGTGCGTCGTCACTCGGTGGTCGCCCCGCAGGAAGGCGATAAGTCGTAACGATAGAGATGCACGGCGGTAGCCGGGTAATCCAGCCCCTCGCCGATGTAGCGCCAGCCGAAGCGTTCGTAGAAATCCTGGCAGGCGGAGTAGAGATAAAGCTCCCGAAAGCCCGCGCGGCGGGCATAATCGATCACATGCCGCTGCAGTTTTCCGGCCAGCCCCTGACCGCGGGCGGCGGGCGCGACGTACAGCGCCGCCAGCCAGGGAAACAGATCCTGGCGGCTTATCAAATCGCAGCGCCAGAGGCCAATCGTGCCGAGCAACTGCTCGCCTTCCACCGCAATAAAGGTCAACGGCAGCGCCTCCGCCGTCTGGCTATGCTGCACGATGCTGGCGAAGAATTGCCGCGGCAGCGTCTCGCCGCCAAAGGCCTGCCACAGCCAGTCGGTCACCTGCGGGGCGAACTGCGGCGCAGCGTACAGCGGCAGGATCGTCATACCAGCTTGCCTTGAAAAATCGGCACCGAGTCGAACAGATAGCCGTCAAAATCCGGGGCGTCCTCATCGGACAGCTCCAGAAGGCTGTTTTTGACGTTTTCCAGATGCTGCCACATCGCCTGCCAGGCGCCCATCACATCGCGACGCCGCAGCGCGGCGAGCAGGGTCTGCCGGTCGCCGAGCCACTTCAGCCGCCAAGCGCGGCTGGCAATATGCACATTGAACTGCTGCCACAGCGGGCTGCTGTCCATCTGCAGCCAGATCCGCTCTACCGTCGCCAACAGCATCTGATTCTGCGTCGCCCCGGCCAGCACCAGATGGAACAGACGAGCGTTATCCTGCGCGGTGTCGTTGAGGGCGATAGCCCGCTGCTCCTGCTCGATAATCCGCTTCAGATTGTCGATATCAGCGCGGGTGGCCATTTTCGCGGCAAAGGCGGCGATGTTGCTCTCCAGCAGCTGGCGCGCCTGGAGAATTTCAAACGGACCGACGTCGCTGCTGAGCAGCTGCTCCTCTTCGCTGTCGTTCTCGTGAGGAATACGCATAACATACACCCCGGATCCCTGACGAATATCCACCGTCCCCTGCAGCTCAAGCATCAACAGCGCTTCGCGCACGATGGTCCGGCTGACGCCATAGGTTTCGGCAATATGGCGTTCCGGCGGCAAACGCGACCCGACCGGGTAGCGCCCCTGCGCGATCTGGGCGCGCAGGTCATCACCAATCTCCTGATAGGGCTTCTTTTCCGGCGGAACTATCGCTTTTTCCACAAAATCACCTGTGCGTTACATGCCTGCGAGTCAAATACGCCGCTATCTTAGCAAATATTGCCCCTGGCTAGCGGTATTCATCATCGATATCCAGCACCAGTTCACGCCGTTCGCCCAGCTGACGAAACCAGTGCGCCGAGGCTTTAGGTCGCCGGGCGCGATGGTTTTGCAAGTCGATTTCGATAAGCCCGTAGCGGTTTTTAAAGGCGTTCATCGGCGACACGTTGTCGGTAAACGCCCACAGCATATAGCCCTGGCAGTTGGCCCCTGCCTCGCGGGCGCGCAGGGTGTGCCACAGATGTTCGCTGATAAAACGAATGCGGTAGCTGTCATCGATGGTGCCTTCGCGGTTACGGAACTGGCCTTCGTTTTCCACCCCCATCCCGCTCTCCGCCACGAACCACGGGATGTTGCGATAGTCATTTTTGATTCGCATCGCCATATCAAAGATGATTTGCGGGTAGATTTCCCAGCCGCGGGAGGCGTTCATCCGCCGGCCGGGCAGCTCAAACGGCTCATAATACCAGGCCGGATGGAACGGCGTATGCGGATGCCAGGCCCGCGACGGGGCTTTGACCCGGTGCGGGTAGTAAAGATTAATCCCCAGCTCATCGACGGTGTGCTCGCGGATAATCGCCAGATCCTCCTCGCTGGTCTCCCACGTCACCTGATGCTGCTCAAGCAGCGCGAGAAGCGCCGGCGGCCAGACGCCGTGCACCAGCGGGTCGAGGAACATGCGGTTGTAGAACAGATCGTAGATCTCCGCCGCGCGCAGGTCATGGGGGGCGCGTGAGCGCGGGTAGGTCACCTCCGGATTGAGGATGCAGCCGACGGTCCCGGGATAGCCGAGCTCGCGAAACCGCTTCACCACGCTGGCGGTCGCCAGCACCTTATGATAGTTCCACTGCATCCAGGTGCTGGTGTTCTGCTCATAGGGCCAGCGCAGGGCATCCAGATAGACCCGGGTCTGCACCACGATCGGCTCATTAAAGGTAAACCAACGGGTCACCTTCGGGTGGTAGCGGGCAAAGACCTGCTCCGCGTAGCGCACAAACAGCTCAACCACTTTTTTCGACCCCCAGCCGCCATACTTTTCCAGCAGATAGCCGGGCAATTCATAATGCTCAAGGCAGATCATCGGCGTGATACCGTTGGCCAGCAGCGCGTCGAACAATTGGTCGTAATAGGCCGCATACTCCTCATCCACCGTGACGTTTTCATAGTCGGTCAGAAAGCGCGACCAGTTGATTGAGGTGCGGTAGTGGGTCAGCCCGGCCAGCTTCATCAGCTGCACATCTTCCTGAAAGCGGTTGATAAAATCGGTGGCCACCGCCGGGCCATAGCCGTTATGCCAGACGTGGCGATCGTTTTTGTACCAGAGATCGGGCCAGGAGTCCTGCCCTGGTTTTTTCCCGCTCCAGCCTTCGGTCTGCCAGGCGGAAGCCGCCGCGCCAAGGATAAAATCATCGGGAATGGTCATCCGTACGGTAGTCATAGGCTCCTCAGACAGGATTGGCGGTTTGTTGATTGTCTACCTGACGCTGCGCGGCATCGGCACGGCGGGAGGCAATTTTGACGAAAGGCAGATAGATAAGCACCGCGACGACGATGCAGATAAGCTGGGTCACCACCGCCCCCATCGAGCCGGCGGTGGAGAGCCAGGCGTTGATCAGCGGCGGCGTGGTCCAGGGGACCATCACCACCGCCTTGCCGGCGAAGCCGGTCAGGGTGGCGAAATAGCCGATGCTGCCGGTCACCAGCGGGGTGATGATAAACGGGATGGCGAGGATCGGGTTGAGCATGATCGGCATCCCGAAGATCACCGGCTCGTTAATATTGAACAGCCCCGGGCCTATCGACAGCTTGGCGATCTCTTTCATCTCTTTGCGCCTGGTGGCGATCATCACCGCAATCAGCAGGCCGATGGTCAATCCCGAGCCGCCAATGCTCATGTAGACGTCCCAGAAGGGCATCGTGATAATGTTCGGTACCTCTTTCCCCTGCTCAAAGGCGCTCATATTGACGGTGATCGCCCCCAGCAGCAGCGGCTCGCGGATCGGTTTGATCATCTGGTTGCCGTGAATGCCGATCACCCAGAACAGCTGGGCGACGAACATTAGCAGCAGGATCCCCGGCAGGCTCTGCACCACCCGCTCCAGCGGCTGCTGCACCACCTGGTAGACCGCATCGTAGAGATACATTCCCGTCAACTGGTGAAAGAGAAAACCAAAGGTGGCAATCGCGGTGGTGGTGATGATCGCCGGGATCAGCGCGGAAAAAGAGGCAGAGACGTTCGGCGGCACGGTATCCGGCATTTTGATCTTCAGTCCCTTGCGCCCCTCCAGCCAGCAGTAAATCTCCACTGACAGAATGGCGATGAACATCCCAAGGAACAGGCTGCGGGTATCGGAAAACTGGCGCAGCAGGACATCTTTCACCACGTGCATCTGGCCATCGACCATCATCTCCACCGTCGTCGGCGTAACGCAGATAAAGCAGATCACCGCCAGCAGGCCGGGAAACAGGCTTTTGATGCCGTTGATCCTCCCCAGCTCAATGCCGATCAGAAACACGGCGCCGATATTGAGGAAGTTGAGCGTGGCGTAGTTCAGCGCGCTGGTGATCGGCTTCAGCGTCGCAAGAAAGGAGAGCGAGGAAAAGCTGGCGAGCCCATTCTTCGGATCCAGCACCATGTTGGAGATCAGTACCGAAAAGGCCCCGACGATGATCACCGGCATCAGGGTAATAAACGCCGATTTGATCGCCATAATGTAGCGATAGCTGTTAAATGTCGTCGCGAAACGCCCCAGCGCGTCGATCAGTTTGTCCTGTAATGCCATAAAAGAGTACCTCAGTGTAAAGGGCTTATTGCGGCCAGGTGAACAGCCAGAGACTTTTGGCATACCAAAAAATAGTCGCAAGGCAAAAATAGTTCTGTGACAGCGCTCGCAACGCGTACAGTGGTATCCCAAATATCCGATAAAATCGACATTGGCATACCAGACTATGCCGACTCGTCAGTTCCTGCCAAAAGCGTGATCGCGATGGTTTTTCCGCCCCGCCCCGTCGATATGTCCCTTTTCGGTCTGTGATAAACTGCGCCTTACCACGTGAAATCAGGAATCGATGAATGGCTACAATGCTGGATGTCTCAATTCGCGCAGGCGTCTCGAAAGCGACGGTTTCCCGCGTGTTGAACGGCACAGGTCAGGTGAAAGAGAGCACCCGCCAACAGGTCTTTAAAGCGATGGAAGAGCTGGGCTACCGGCCCAATTTCCTTGCCCGCTCGCTGGCCAATCAGACCAGCAACAGTATCGGGCTGGTCGTCTCCACCTTTGACGGCTTCTACTTTGGCCGTCTGCTGCAGCAGGCGTCACGCCAGACGGAGGCCTGGGGAAAGCAGCTTATCGTCACCGACGGCCATGATACGCCGGAGCGCGAAGAGGAAGCGGTGCAGATGCTCGCCGACCGGCAGTGCGATGCGATCATCCTCTATACCCGCCATATGAGCGAGAAGGCGATCATGTCGCTGATTAATTCGATCGCCATGCCGCTGGTGGTGATTAACCGCGATGTGGCGCAGGCCCGCGAACGCTGCGTGTTCTTCGAACAGCAGGAAGCCGCCTTCCAGGCCGTGGAGTATCTGATTACCCAGGGCCACCGCGATATCGCCTGCATCACCGTCCCGATGCATACCCCTACCGGCCAGGCGCGCCTGCAGGGCTACCGCAACGCACTGATAAAACATGGTATTGAGTGGGATCCGAGCCGGGTGAAATACGGGGACTCGACGATGACCCGCGGCTACGAACTGTGCCGGGAACTGCTGGACGAGAAAGCCCGCTTCAGCGCGCTGTTTTCCTGTAACGATGATATGGCGCTGGGGGCGTCAAAGGCGCTGCATCAGGCGGGGCTGCGTATTCCGCAGGATGTGTCGCTGTTTGGCTTCGACGATGCGCCAAGCGCGAAATGGCTGGAGCCGGGGCTGTCGACGGTTTATCTGCCGATCGACAACATGATCACCACGGCTATCGACCAGGCGATCAAACTTGCCAATCAGCAGCCGATAGAAACGATCCCGCCGTTTACCGGCACGCTGGTGCTTCGCGAGTCGGTGACGACGGGACCTTTTTTTAAATAAGCTCTAAGGCCAGCAGCTCCTGGATGGTCTGGCGACGGCGGATCAGCCGCGCCTTGCCGCCATCAAACAGCACCTCCGGCAGCAGCGGACGACTGTTATAGTTGGACGACATCGAAGCCCCGTAGGCGCCGGTATCATGGAGCACCAGATAATCCCCAGGCGCCACCGCTGGCAGCAGGCGGGTCTCGACTTTGCCCCCCTCCTGCTGGGTAAAGACGTCCCCGGATTCGCACAGCGGCCCGGCCACCACGGTCTCCACCTGCGGCGCGGCGCTGAGATCCCGGCCATCCGCCGCCAGAGCGGTGATATGGTGATAGCTGCCGTACATTGCCGGGCGCATCAGGTCGTTAAAGCCGGCGTCAATCAGCACGAAGTGACGGCTGCCCATCTCTTTCACGCTGCGCACCTGCGACACCAGCACGCCGGACTCGGCCACCAGGAAGCGTCCTGGCTCAATCTCCAGTTTCACCGGGTGCCCCAGATGGGCCGCGATCTGCTCCCGGGCGCGGTTCCACAGGCCGTAATAGTGGGCGGTGTCGATGGCCTCTTCACCTTCGCGGTAAGGAATCGACAGACCGCCGCCGGCGGAAATAGCCTGCAGATCCTGGCCAAAGTCGACGACCTGGCGCACCATCGCGCCGCACACCTGCTCCAGGTGACCGTAGTCGACGCCAGAGCCGATATGCATATGGATCCCGACCAGCTGCAGCTGATAACGACGCATTACTTCCAGCGCCGCCGGCAGGTGGCTGTACCAGATGCCATGCTTGCTGTTCTCACCGCCGGTATTGGTTTTCTGGCTGTGGCCGTGGCCAAAGCCCGGGTTGACGCGCAGCCAGACGCGATGGCCCGGCGACACCTCCCCCAGCTGGCTCAGCATGTCGATCGAACCGGCGTTCACCGGGATCTGTAACGCCTTCACCCGCTCGAGAGTGGCGTCGTCGATCAGATCGGCGGTAAAGACAATATCTTCTGGATCCTGCTGCGGATCGTAGCCAGCCGCCAGCGCCCGCTCGATCTCCCCCAGCGACACCGAGTCCACCTTCACCCCCTGCTCACGCATCAGACGCAGAATATGGATATTAGAGCAGGCTTTTTGCGCAAAACGCACCACGTCGAACTGGCTGAGCTGGGCAATCTGGCGGCGAATAATCTGCGCATCATAGACCCAGACCGGGCAGCCAAATTCCGCCGGCAGGCGCAGCAGGTTGTCCGCGGTCAGGTCAGTATCGGTGGCGTAAAGCGAGTGTGGCATAAGAACTCCGGTGCAGTGCGTGTGTTGGTCGCTGTTTTTTCTGATTACGCCACAGTGACAGACCAATAAAAAATATCGTTTTATCGCGACTCTATGCAAAAATGATATGGTTCCAGTCGAGCCTCAGGGAGACCGCATGCCAGCCGTCAATTTGCGTCATATCGAAATCTTTCACGCGGTGATGACCACCGGCAACCTGACCGAAGCGGCGCGGATGCTGCACACCTCGCAACCCACGGTCAGCCGCGAACTGGCGCGTTTTGAGAAGGTGCTCGGCCTGCAGCTGTTTGAGCGGACCCGCGGTCGTCTGCAACCGACGGTGCAGGGCCTGCGTTTGTTTGAGGAGGTTCAGCGATCCTGGTACGGCCTGGACCGCATCGTCAGCGCCGCCGAGAGCCTGCGCGAGTTCCGCCAGGGCGAGCTGTCGATCGCCTGTCTGCCGGTGTTTTCCCAGTCCTTTCTGCCGCTGCTGTTGCCACCGTTTCTCGCCCGCTACCCGGAGGTCAGCCTGCAGATCGTCCCCCAGGAGTCGCCGCTGCTGGAGGAGTGGCTCTCCGCCCAGCGCCATGACCTTGGCCTGACGGAAACCCTGCATACCCCCGCGGGCACCGAACGCACCCCGCTGCTGACGCTGAATGAAGTCTGCGTGCTGCCTGCCGGCCATCCGCTGGCGGCGCAGACGACGCTGACCCCCGCCGATTTTCAGGGCGAAAACTACATCAGCCTGTCGCGCACCGACAGCTATCGCCAGCTGCTCGACGCCCTGTTCCTCGAGCATCAGGTTAAACGGCGGATGGTGGTCGAAACCCACAGCGCGGCCTCGATCTGCGCCATGGTGCGCGCCGGCGCCGGGATCTCGGTGGTGAATCCATTGACCGCCCTGGACTATGCCGATAGTGGCGTGGTGGTGCGCCGCTTTAGCGTCGAGGTGCCGTTTACCGTCAGCCTGATCCGCCCGCTCCACCGCCCGCGATCGGCGCTGGTCGACGCCTTCGTGACGCACCTGCAGCAGAGTCTGCCGCAGATCCTCACGCCGCTGGCGTCGGTCCTGCAGAGAGCATAAAGTTGACCGCGTCTTCCGCGTGGATCGCCGCGGTGTCAAAGACCGGCAGCGGGCTGAGCTCGGCAGGCACCAGCAGGCCAATCTCCGTACAGCCGAAAATCACCCCTTCCGCCCCCTGCTCCGCCAGGGCGGCAATCGTCTGCAGATAATAATCCCGCGACGCCTCGCTGAAGGTGCCGAGACAAAGTTCGTCGAAGATGATCTGATTGATCCGCGCCCGATCGTCAGCCTCGGGGATCAGCGTCTCGATGGCAAACTGCGCCTGCAGCCGACCGCGGTAAAAGGTCTGCTCCATGGTATAGCGGGTGCCCAGCAGCGCGACCCGGCGCTGGCCTTTGGCGGCAATCGCCCGCCCGGTGGCATCGGCGATATGCAGAAAGGGAACCTGGCAGCGGGCGGCGATGGTATCCGCCACTTTGTGCATGGTGTTGGTGCACAGGACGATGCCTTCGGCCCCCGCCTGCTGCAGCCCAACCGCGGCATCGGCAAGGATCGCCCCGGCGCGCTCCCAGTCGCCGGCAGACTGGCAGGCTTCGATGTCGTGAAAATCGACGCTGTGCAGCACCAGGCTGGCAGAGTGCAGGCCGCCCAGCCGCGCCTTAACGCCCTCATTGATCAACCGATAATAGGGGATCGTGGACTCCCAGCTCATGCCGCCTAACAGGCCAATGGTTTTCATCTTCTGCTCCTTATGTCGTTTCTGCCAGTGAAGCAAACTTGTGATCAACTTTCCACTTCTCTGGCCGGACATTTCTTTTTGTCGAAGAGTAAGATAAGTTAATTGAAACAATGTTTCACTTTAACAACAGGATCGAGCGATGTTTATTTTGCATAAAGACACCACCCTTGAAGACCTCGGCAATGGCGTAACCCGCCGCATTCTGGCCCACGACGGCAAAATGATGGCCGTGGAGGTGAATTTTGCCGCCGGCGCCATCGGCCCGATGCATAACCATCCTCACGAACAGCTCACCTATGTGCTTTCCGGCGAGTTCGAGTTCACCATCGGCGAGGAGACGCGCGTCGTCAGCGCCGGCGATACGCTGTATAAGCGGCCGGGGATCATGCACGGCTGCGTCTGCCTGCAGCCCGGCACGCTGCTCGATACCTTTACTCCCATTCGCGAAGATTTTCTTGAAGGCTAATCCATAACGGGGGCGATCGCCGTCCCCGGTTAACGCCCTGCGCCCTCTAATAAAAAGATGCTGTCACAATCATTACCCTGGTAATAATATTTCCCGCTCAGTTAAGCCTAATTTTTCATTCCTTTCAGGCGCTCTTATACGGCCAAAATGCTTACCACCTCACCTTTTTGAAACATCGTTTCGACTTTGATCACATTTCCATCCTGATCTGCATGACGCAGAAACAAATCGCAATAAAATGAAATTAAAACGGTGTTTTATAAAAAAAGATCAGCAGAGAAGAAGGGCCTGACCGCCCTGGCCTGCTGAACCAATTAAAGACTAAGCCATTCATTAACAAGGACATGTTAATCAGAGGAAGCGTTCAGACATTTTGCGTTGTTCGCGGTAGAAAGCCAACAGCGCCGCGTCACCGGATCCGTATTACAACTCGTAAGCCAGGTAGGTATGTATGAATGAAAACAAGCTGCTGGGATTGGCATGGATATCGCCCTATATTATCGGGCTGATTGTCTTTACCGCTTTTCCCTTTGTTTCATCTTTCTTTCTCAGTTTTACCGAGTACGACTTGATGAGCCCGCCGGTATTTAACGGCATCGAAAACTATCGCTATATGTTGACCGAGGATAGCCTGTTCTGGAAATCGATGGGGGTAACCTTTGCCTACGTCTTTTTAACCATTCCTTTAAAACTGGCTTTCGCCCTCGGCATTGCCTTTGTGCTCAATTTCAAACTGCGCGGCATCGGCTTTTTCCGTACCGCCTACTACATTCCGTCGATTCTCGGCAGCTCGGTGGCGATTGCCGTGCTGTGGCGCGCCCTGTTCGCTATTGACGGCCTGCTGAACAGCTTTCTCGCCGTCTTTGGCATCGATGCCATCAACTGGCTGGGGGAACCCTCGCTGGCGCTGATGTCGGTCACCCTGCTGCGCGTCTGGCAGTTTGGCTCCGCAATGGTCATCTTCCTCGCCGCGCTGCAGAACGTTCCGCAGTCGCAATATGAGGCGGCGATGATCGACGGCGCCTCGAAGTGGCAGATGTTCATGAAGGTCACCGTGCCGCTGATCACCCCGGTGATTTTCTTCAACTTTATTATGCAGACCACCCAGGCGTTCCAGGAGTTTACCGGCCCGTACGTGATAACCGGCGGCGGGCCGACCTATTACACCTACCTGTTCTCGCTCTATATCTACGATACCGCCTTTAAGTACTTCGACATGGGCTATGGCGCCGCGCTGGCGTGGGTGCTGTTCCTCGTGGTCGCGGTCTTTGCGTCGATCGCCTTTAAGTCATCGAAATACTGGGTCTTCTACTCCGCCGATAAGGGAGGCAAAAATGGCTGATATTCAACAGATGGCGCCGGTGATGAGCGACGCCGATCGTGAGGTCGCCCGTACGCTGCGCCGGGAAAAGGTGAGCCGGGTGGTGCGCTACGTCGTACTGATATTCGTCGGCCTGCTGATGCTCTATCCGCTGGCGTGGATGTTCTCCGCCTCGTTTAAGCCGAACCATGAGATCTTCACCACCCTCGGGCTGTGGCCTGCCCACGCCACCTGGGACGGGTTTATCAACGGCTGGAAGACCGGCACCGAATACCATTTCGGCCACTATATGCTGAACACCTTTAAGTATGTAATCCCGAAAGTGGTGTTAACGATTATCTCCTCCACCATCGTGGCGTACGGCTTCGCACGCTTTGAGATCCCGTGGAAGAAGTTCTGGTTCGCGACGCTCATCACCACCATGCTGCTGCCAAGCACCGTCCTGCTGATCCCGCAGTACCTGATGTTCCGCGAAATGGGGATGCTGAACAGCTATCTGCCGCTGTACCTGCCGCTGGCCTTCGCCACCCAGGGATTCTTTGTCTTCATGCTGATCCAGTTTCTGCGCGGCGTGCCGCGCGATATGGAAGAGGCGGCGCAGATCGACGGCTGCAACTCCATCCAGGTGCTGTGGTACGTGGTAGTGCCGATCCTCAAACCGGCCATTATCTCGGTGGCGCTGTTCCAGTTCATGTGGTCGATGAACGACTTTATCGGTCCGCTGATCTACGTCTACAGCGTCGATAAGTATCCCATCGCGCTGGCGCTAAAAATGTCTATCGATGTCACGGAAGGCGCGCCGTGGAACGAAATTCTGGCAATGGCGAGCATCTCCATTCTGCCGTCCATCATTGTCTTCTTCCTGGCTCAACGCTACTTCGTGCAGGGCGTGACCAGCAGCGGAATCAAAGGTTAAGAGGGAAATATCATGGCTGAAGTGATTTTCAACAAACTGGAAAAAGTTTACTCCAACGGGTTTAAAGCGGTGCATGGTATCGACCTGAAGATTGCCGATGGCGAATTTATGGTGATCGTCGGCCCCTCCGGCTGCGCCAAATCGACCACCCTGCGCATGCTGGCAGGTCTGGAAACCATCAGCGGTGGCGAGGTGCGGATTGGGGACAAAATCGTCAACAACCTGGCGCCTAAATCCCGTGGCATCGCGATGGTATTCCAGAACTACGCCCTCTATCCGCACATGACGGTGCGCGAAAACCTCGCCTTTGGCCTCAAGCTGAGCAAGCTGCCGAAGGCGCAAATCGACAGACAGGTGGAAGAAGCGGCGAAAATTCTCGAACTGGAGGAACTGCTCGATCGCCTGCCGCGCCAGCTCTCCGGCGGCCAGGCGCAGCGCGTGGCGGTGGGCCGGGCGATCGTCAAAAAACCGGACGTTTTCCTGTTTGACGAACCGCTCTCCAACCTTGACGCCAAACTGCGCGCCTCGATGCGGATCCGCATTTCCGATCTGCATAAGCAGTTGAAAAAATCCGGCAAGCCAGCAACCACCGTCTACGTCACCCACGATCAGACGGAAGCGATGACCATGGGCGACCGCATCTGCGTGATGAAGCTCGGCCACATTATGCAGGTTGATACACCAGACAATCTCTACCACCAGCCGAAAAATATGTTTGTCGCCGGATTCATCGGCGCGCCGGAGATGAATATTCGCCCCAGCCAGCTGGTTGAGCACGACGGTCGCCTGCATCTGACACTGGGCGATCAGCGACTGCCGCTCAACGACCTGCTGCAAAGCAAAGTTGAGACCCATAAGAATCAGCAGGTGTTCTTTGGCGTACGCCCGGAGTTTGTCTCTCTCTCCGATGACCCCTTTGCCGAGGGTTCCTGCGCGGGTGAAATGGTACGCGTAGAAAACATGGGACATGAATTCTTTGTTTATCTCAAGGTTGCTGATTATGAGCTGACCGCCCGCGTGCCGTCGGACGAAGCGAAGCCGATGATTGCCAAGGGACTGAATCGCAAAGTCTATTTCACCTTTGATCTCAACAAGTGTCACATCTTTGACGCCAAAACCGAACAGAACCTCTCTCTGTGAACCCTGGAGCATAACAATGAAAAACGTGCTGATAAGCGCCACCCTCTCCGCCACCCTGGGCCTTAGCGCCTTCTCTTCGCTGGCGCAGGATGTCGACCTGCGTATGTCCTGGTGGGGGGGCAACGGCCGCCATCAGGTCACCCTCAAGGCGCTGGAGGAATTCCACAAACAAAACCCAGACATCAACGTCAAAGCAGAGTACACCGGCTGGGACGGCCATCTTTCGCGCCTGACCACCCAGATTGCCGGCGGTACCGAGCCTGACGTGATGCAGACCAACTGGAACTGGCTGCCGATCTTTTCGAAAAATGGCGAGGGCTTTTACGATCTGAATACCCTGAAAGACGAGATCGATCTCAGCCAGTTCGATGCCAAAGAGCTGCAGTCCACCACGGTCAACGGCAAGCTGAACGGTATTCCCATTTCCGTCACCGCCCGCGTCTTCTACTTTAACGACGAAGCATGGAAAAAGGCGGGCATCCCCTTCCCGAAAACCTGGGATGAACTCATGGCGGCGGGAAAAACTTTCGAAAGCAAGCTCGGGAAACAGTACTACCCGGTGGTGCTCGAACACCAGGACGTGCTGGCCCTGCTCAACTCTTACATGGTGCAAAAATACAATCAGCCGGCCATCGATGAGAAAGGGCGAAAATTCTCCTACAGCAAAGCGCAGTGGGCAGATTTCTTCGGCATGTATAAGAAGCTTATCGACAGCCATGTGATGCCGGACACCCGCTACTATGCCTCGTTCGGCAAGAGCAACATGTACGAGATGAAGCCGTGGATCCAGGGTGAATGGGGCGGGACCTACATGTGGAACTCCACCATCAACAAATATTCCGATAACCTGAAGCCGCCGGCGAAGCTGGTGCTGGGGGAATACCCGATGCTGCCGGGCGCCACCGACGCCGGACTGTTCTTCAAACCCGCGCAAATGTTGTCGATTGGCAAATCGACGAAAAACCCGCAGGCGGCGGCGAAAGTGATTAACTTCCTGCTGAACAGTAAAGAAGGGGTGGATATTCTCGGACTGGAGCGTGGGGTACCACTGAGTAAAGCGGCGGTTAACTACCTGACCGAGGACGGGGTAATCAAAGCCGACGATCCGGCGGTGTCTGGCCTGAAGCTGGCGCAATCCCTGCCCACCACCCTGCCAGTCTCCCCGTACTTCGACGATCCGCAGATCGTCGCCCAGTTCGGCACCACCCTGCAGTACATCGATTACGGTAAAAAGTCGGTGGAAGAAGCGGCCGAGGACTTCCAGCGCCAGACCGACCGCATTCTGCGCCGCGCGATGCGCTAACCTGCCGTCTGAACCCTCCCGCGGCGTCCACCGCGGGAGATCCTGCTGCAGTACCCTGTCAGAAGAAATATTTAAAGCGTACCCGAGCGCCGTAGCGTTCATCGGGATTCCCGCTCTTCGCCGCCGTGGAATCGAGCCACGAGGCGTAGGCGCCAAGGTAAATATTGAAGTTCGGCATCGCCATGATATGCGGCAACTGCCAGGAGGTGTGCAGGGTATGGATGTCATAGCGCCCCGGCGCGAGGATAGCGCAGTCGCCATCGCATTCGCTGCTCACCCCAGCCATATTGAACTGGTCGATTTTGTTATGCGCGTAGATATAGCCCAGCTCCACGCGATGCCACAGGGCGTTAACTCCGGCGCTGAAGTCGGTTTCGTCCGCCGCGTCCAGCAGGGCGGTACTCAGGTTGACCACCGCCCCATCCTGCGGATCGCTTTTCAGGGTGTTCCAGCTCATGGTCAGCCCGTAACCGGTGCGGTCTGACTGGTCGACCCAGCGTCCGCTCTGGCTCTGATAGCCGTAAGCGTTGTTGACGAGGTTGCTCTCTATCGCCGCTGCCGCCGACCAGGCGCCGGACTGCCACGCCGCCACCGGCCGCACGTACACCACATTTTTGCGGTTTTCCAGCGCGTTACCGTGATAGTTCTGATCGACAAACAGCGAACTGCCGTCCTCCACCAGGGTATTAACCTCGAAATACCAGTTATCCACCGTTTTGCTAAACAGAAGGTTACCGCCGCTGCTGCTGCGCCCGCGTCCCTCTTTCATCATGTAAATATAGCCATAGCCGTCAGAATAGAGATCGTTGGCGGTATTTCCTGAATATTCAATAAAGGTGTCCTGATTCAGGGGGAACATATCCCAGGCTTCAAAGCGGCCTATTTTTATTTTCCAGTCATCCTGCTGGCCAAAGAAAAATACCGCATCATCAAGATTCATTTTGCCATCCATATCCGCCAGGGGCTGTACGCTGAAACCGGCATATTGCCCGTCGGCGCCATTCCGTCTGCCATCGAAACCCAGCAAAATACGACCATTAATATCCCAGCGTTCTTTCTCGCCGGGCGCCCAGCTTTTATTCGCGCTGGTTTTGACCGACGTCAGGCTGCCGGTGCGGCTGGCGCCATCGAGGTTAAATTCGACGTCGCCATAAAATTTTAATTCGCCATTGTCATTTAGCTGCAAACGCGGCGAAGCAGGCGCCGCGCGAGCGACCATCGCGGCCTGCTGCTGGCCTTTCAGTGTCTTAATTTCCGCCTCTGCGCTGGCGGCGCGCGCCTCCGTTGCCTTTAGCCGCTGCTCCATTTGCGCCAGTCGATCCTCCAGCGATAACGGCGCCTGCGCCATAACGGATGGCAGATACAGAGACGTCAGAAAACACCCGACCCAGATTTTATTCATCGGTAAACCCTTTTATTATGGAATGAACTGAATTTTTTATTAATGGGTAACGCACGACGATGCAGGCAATAATAACCCGCCCATCGTCAAAGACGGGTTATTAACGACAACAGCCTTATTATTATTCGAGCTGCCAGGCGCCAGCTTCGGTTAATGCCGCCGAGCCGCTCCAGGCAAATAACGCTAATTCACGGCGGGGAGCCTGCGGATAGATACGGCTGCTCAGGCAGGCCTCGCCGTCATTGACAAAAACCTCCACCGAAGAGCTATCGAAAAATATCCGCAAATTGAGATCCGCCCCGGCGGTAAACGGCACGCTGCGCGTTCCGCACAGGCCATACTGCGGATAATGCCGCTCCAGCACCAGACGCTGCTGTTGGGCATCCACGTAGATGCGCAGGCCATCGCCAAAGCGCAGACCATACTGCTCGGCGCTGCTGCGGGCGCAGTCCCAGCGCAGATTCACCTCCATCGCCTCGCAGTTGTCGACCATCGTCGTCTGCTGGTTGTTCAGGGTGCTGACCGGCCACGGGAACCAGGCGCCGCGCAAACTCTCCACTTCTTTCGCCGGGCGCATCTGCAGGCGGTTATCGGCGCTCAGGCTCAGCTCCCGCGGCAGGGAGAGCATGCCCGCCCAGCCGTCCTGCTGCTCTGGCAGCGGCGATTCCCACATATCCAGCCAGCCAATCACGATCCGCCGGCCATCAGGAGTGGCGAAGCTTTGCGGGGCATAGAAATCGTGGCCGTTATCCATCTCCCGGAATTCGCCGTGGCGAATAAAACGCTGCCCCGGCTGCCACTCGCCGATAAGATAGCCGCTCTGGAACAGGTTGCGGTTACGGAACCCTTCGGCCTGCATCCCCTGCGGGGAAAACATCAGAACGCGTTTGCCGTTGAGGGTGAAGAAGTCCGGGCACTCCCACATATAGCCCATGGTACTTTCCGCTTCATCCAGCACGCCCGCATCCTGCCACTGGCGCAGATCGGCTGAACGATACAGCCGCACCTGGCCAGTATCGCCTTCGCGCGCGCCGACGATCATGTACCAGCTATCCCCTTCCCGCCAGACCTTCGGGTCACGGAAGTGGTGCATGCCCGGCGGGGTGTCGACCACCATACCCTGGCGCTCAAAGTGGATCCCGTCGCGGCTGGTGGCCAGACACTGCACCTGATACAGATTGGCTTCGTCGCCAGGATCGCCGTGGAACTTATGCCCGGTGTAAATCAGCGCCAGGGTATCGCCATCGACCACCGCCGAACCGGAGAAGCAGCCGTCTTTATCTTCCGGCCCCTCCGGCGCCAGGGCTACCGGCAGGTGCTCCCAGTGCACCAGATCCTTACTGCGCGCGTGCCCCCAGTGCATCGGTCCCCACTGGGTGGAGTACGGGTGATGCTGATAAAAGGCATGGTACCAGCCGTCGAACCACACCAGACCGTTAGGGTCGTTGATCCACCCGGCGCGGGCCGCCAGGTGATAGTGCGGATACCAGCGCAGATTGAGCGCCTGGCGTTGTGTCTGGAGTACCTGTTCAGCCCTGGAAATTGTGTAAGTCATCATTTTCACTCTTTTTGATTCAGATAGCGGTCGGTTGCGACACCAGCGGATCGGCAGAGGATTTACCGGAGCGCAACAAGAAGATGGAAATAAAGGTGGTGCAGAACACCAGCAGGCCCATGATCAGATACGACTGGGCGAAGCCATATTTTTCATAGCTGTAGCCCGCCAGCGGCGACAAGATGCTGGCAATGATCGAGCTGGTGCAGGCGAAACCCACCAGATAGAGGGTGGAGGAAAGGCGTTTATCGAAGTTGAGGCTGTTGTACTTAAAGATTGCCACCAGCAGTATCGGCAGCTCCACCGCGTGCAGCAGTTTGGTGATGGAGATCAGCAGCGGCCCCTCCACCAGGCCGGAGGCCACCATGCGCATCGCCATCACCATCCCGGCGAAAATCAGACCGTTCTTGGCGCCGATGCGGTTCACCAGCCATGGCGCGCAGAACATGCCGGCCGCCTCGAGGAACACCTGGAAGGAGTTGAGATAACCATACATCTCATTGCCTTCCTGCAGGGTCGCGAACTGCGATGAGAAATAGACCGGGAACTGCTGATCATAGACGCCGTAGATGCAGGTGCCGATGACGAAAAAGACCAGCGCCCAGAACCGCGGCAGCGTCAGCAGGCGCAGCGCGTCTTCCAGCGTCACCTTGCCGCCCGATACCGCCTCCTGCATCGCATGCGGCGCCGAGGAGACCCGCAGCCGCGCCAGCAGGATAAAGAACACCAGCCCGGAGCAACTGGCGACGAGGAAGTTAAGCTGCGGGTTGATGTTAAACAGCAGACCGGCGAAGAAAGTAGCCACCGCCCACCCCAGCGATCCCCACATCCGCGCCCTGCCGAATTCAAACTGGCTCTGACGCGCCACGCGCTCGGTATAGGATTCCAGCACGCCGATACCGCCGTTAAAAGTCAGGCCGATGTATATCCCGCCGAAGATGCTGCCCAGCAGGACGTTGATTTTCAGCAGATAGCCGAACAGCAGATAAGCCGGACCGGAGAGGATCAGCAGCGCGGTGATATACCAGAGCAGATGTTTGCGCAGCCCCAGCTTGTCCTGGATAAAGCCATAGCAAACTTGCGCAAACAGCGCGGAAATCGACAGTACGGCATAGATAATACCGGTATCGCCAGCCTTCAGCCCTACCTCCTGGTGAAGCCAGATGGAGAGCAGGGAGCCGGATGACGACCAGGTCACGAAAAAGAAAAACAGTAAGGCACTGAGCAACGGATAGCTGTGTGAGTGATGCGCTTTCATCATGACATTCTCGTGTTAGAGGAATGCAATTATGGTAACGTTAACAAAAAACAAATCGCAGGTGGATTCGCCGCGATATATGATGTTAATCACAAAAGTTAACGTTAACATTATAAAGATGCGATCGCGATCAAAAATTAACCGCCACCGCGCTCTCGACGGCGATAGCAGAAAATCGTTTCACTCTTTTACATCAGCGACTTAGTTGTATAGCCTGTACGCTGCAGCAATGGCGGAGGAAAAAATGGCGTCCCTGAAAGATGTAGCAAAACTGGCGAATGTATCTTTGATGACCGTCTCGCGGGCGCTGAACACCCCGGAGCGGCTGAAGCCGGAGACGCTGGCCCGCGTGCAGGCCGCCATCGCCGAAACCAACTACGTCCCCGACCTGTCGGCGAAGAAAATCCGCGGCGCGCGCGCTACCCCCAGCACCATCGGCGTGCTGGCGCTGGATACCGTCACCACGCCCTTTTCGGTGGAGATCACCCTCTCGATCGAAGAAACCGCCCGCGCCCACGGCTGGAACAGCTTTGTGGTCAATATGTTTTCGGACGATAGTCCGGAAGCGGTGGTCGACCTGCTCCTCTCCCACCGTCCGGACGGTATTATCTTTACCACCATGGGCCTGCGCCAGGTACCGCTGCAGGATAAACTGCTGACCCTGCCCTGCGTGCTGGCCAACTGCGAAAGCCTCAGCCAGCCGGTGGCCAGCTATATCCCGGACGATGAACAGGGCCAGTACGACGCGGTAAAAGCCCTGCTTGCCGCGGGCTATCGTCGTCCGCTGTGCCTGCACTTACCCGCCAGCCAGCTGGCGACGATTCGCCGCCGCCAGGGGCTGGAGCGCGCTTGCCGGGAGGCCGGTATCGAACCGGACAGCCTGACTCACTCGTATATGGGCCAGGGCGATGAGCATTACCATGATATCCCGGAGGTGGTGCTGGCGCATATCCTCGAGGGTAAACCTGACTTTGACTCAGTGATCTGCGGTAACGATCGCATCGCGTTTATGGTTTATCAGACGCTGCTGGGTCAGGGGTTACGCATTCCCCAGGACGTGGCGGTGGTGGGATACGACAATATGGTGGGCATTGGCGATCTGTTTCTGCCGCCGCTCTCCACGGTGCAGCTGCCGCACTACGACATCGGGCGCCTGAGCGCCCTGCATATCATTCACGGCGACAACCATCGGGAGACGCGTAAAGTCGCCAGCCCGTGGTTGCCGCGCGCCTCACATTAACGATTACCGATGTTGCGCAGCTTCTCGCCCGCCATCAGGTTGCGCTCAATATGCTCGAGGGTGACATTCTTGGTTTCCGGGATCAGCCAGAAGGTGACGCCGATAAAGGCCACGTTGAGCACCGTGTAGAGCCAGAAGGTGCCGGCGGCGCCAATCGCGTCAAGCAGCGTCAGGAAAGTGGCGCCGATGATCATGTTCGACACCCAGTTGGTGGTGGTCGAGCAGGTGATACCGAAGTCGCGGCATTTCAGCGGCTGGATCTCGGAGCAGAGGATCCACACCACCGGCGCCGCGCTCATCGCATACCCGGCAATACACATCATGGTCATGCCGACCGAAAGCCAGGAGAGGCCGCTGGAGGCGGTGCCATTGTCGAACTGCATCAGGCAGTAGCCCAGCACCAGGGTACCCAGCGCCATCACGCTAAAGCCGATTTTCAGCGCTGGCTTGCGTCCCGCTTTATCCACTGTGAACACCGCAATAAAGGTGGCAAACATAAAGGTCAGGCCCACCACCAGGGTGGCGATCATCTGCTGTTCAGTCGTGGTGAAGCCCGCCATTTTAAAGATTCGCGGCGCGTAGTACATGATGATGTTCATGCCGGTGAACTGCTGCATCGCCTGCAGCAGCATGCCCAGGAACACCGCCCGGCGCACGTTACGATTGACCTTAAACAATGCCCAGCCGCCCTGCTTCAGCTTCAGGCTCTCACGAATCTCGTTAAGCTCGTCGCGCGCCTTTTCCGAGGTATCGCGCAGCATCCGCAGCACCTCTTCCGCTTCGATATGGCGCCCCTTCTCCGCCAGCCAGCGCGGGCTGTTCGGCAAAAAGACGACCAGAATAATCAGGATCACCGCCGGCAGCGCCAGCACACCCAGCATGGCGCGCCAGTTACCGCTGTAGCTAAAGGCGGTATCGGAAAGAAACGCCAGCACAATACCAAGGGTAACCATCAGCTGGTACATAAGATCGG
>ERZ506250.35-NODE-35-length-54346-cov-14.4741_pt1 | contig 54346 bp, 52 predicted proteins | sample MGYA00512367_ERZ506250 | MGnify/ENA metagenome assembly ERZ506250 | reverse complement strand
GCCGTGTCTCAGTCCCAATGTGGCCGATCACCCTCTCAGGTCGGCTACGTATCATCGCCTTGGTGAGCCGTTACCTCACCAACTAGCTAATACGCCGCGGGTCCATCCAAAAGTGACAGCTTACGCCGTCTTTCAATTAAAAACCATGTGGTTTTTAATATTATGCGGTATTAGCATCTGTTTCCAAATGTTATCCCCCACTTTAGGGTAGGTTACCCACGTGTTACTCACCCGTCCGCCACTCGTTTATTTTTAAATCAGTTGGTGCAAGCACCGCCTTCATTAAAAGCAAACTCGTTCGACTTGCATGTATTAGGCACGCCGCCAGCGTTCGTCCTGAGCCAGGATCAAACTCTCATATAAAAGTTTGTGACTCATAAATTAATTTACTAGCGAATTGACTTCGTTAATGTTTGTTTATTACCAATGTAATAAACCCTGCACATTACTCGAAACTTTGTTCAGTTTTCAAAGGCCTACTGTGTTGCAACAGCAACTCAATTAGTATAGCATGTTGTCTTTTTCAATGTCAACAACTTTTTTCAAAACTTTTTTGTTTGAATGTTGAACTGACAATAAAGGCAACGCTTCATAATGCTCGTCGCTAACAACCTAAACTATCTTATCAATTTGACTTTAGTACGTCAATAAGAAATTTAAAAAAACTAGTTAAAAAATGATAATGCCTCTGAAATCCATTGCTCTTTTGCGTCCGCAATCGGCTTGAAACCGGTGTTTGTACGCTGATTGGTCCAGAAAAACTTTTTTCTACGAAAATCACTTTCAGGGCCATTATTCATCAATGCACGCAGTGATAAGCTAATTTTTTGCGAATACTCATCAATGTCTAAAACTAATACTTTAACTACATCGCCCACGCGAACGATGCTGTGTAAATCTTCAACATAACCTGCAGAACATTCAGAAATATGAACGAGGCCTTGCGTTTGATCATCTAATAAGATAAATACACCATAAGGTTGAATACCTGTCACTTGTCCGACAAGTACATCACCAATTCGATAACTCACTTTGTCTGCCCCCTAATTCTGAATCTATTTCATTTTATCAGGAATCATGCCGAAGATAAATAAAAAGTACTTATTCTTATTTAAAACACTACTTATAAGATAATATTCGAATCTTAAGCTAAACTATGTTAAAGTTATTGCGCTGAGTTTACCTGATCACATATGTAGGAAGTGGATATTTTGAAGCACAAGTACGATCTATTAATTATTGGTGGCGGTCCAATTGGCCTTTTTGCTGCATATTTCGCCGGAATGCGTAATGCTGACGTCGCCATTGTTGAAAGTTTGCCCCAATTAGGCGGACAAGTTGCCGCCCTGTTCCCTGAGAAAAACATTTATGACCTGGGTGGTATTCCAAGTATTAAAGCTAAAGATCTCATTAAGCAACAATTAGTTCAATTAGAAGCTTTTTCACCTAAAGTCTTTCTAAATACTTCGGTGACAGATATTACTAATGACGCTGACGATGATTTTATCATCACCACTACACAAGGTGAAATTCAAGCAAAAGCGATTATTATTGCCATTGGTAATGGTGCTTTTGCCCCGAGAAAGTTAGCTTTTGATTACGATCAACAATTAGAAGATAACGGTATGATCAACTACTTTATTACTGAATTAAATCAATACCGAGATAAAAATGTCGCGATCGCTGGCGGCGGTGATTCTGCAATTGATTGTGCCCTAGCTCTTGAACCAATCGCCAAAAGTGTCACGATTATTCATCGCCGTGATCAGTTCCGCGCATTAGAATCAAGTGTTGCGCAAATGAATGCTTCAAGTGTTCAAATTAAAACGCCTTTCTTATTAAATGATTTGCGACAACAAGAACAGCAATTGCAAATCGATTTAAAGAAAGTTAAAACGACAGATATTGAAACACTTACAGTTGATAAGTTAATTGTTAATTATGGTTTTACTGCAGATAGTCGGATTTTACGCAAGTGGGATCTTGATCTTAACGGTGTTAAAGTTAAGGTCAATACAAGAATGGAAACAAGTCGACCAAAAGTTTACGCAATTGGCGACGCAGCCGATTATCCTGGTAAAATGAACTTAATCGCCACTGGCTATGGCGAAGCCCCGATCGCAGTTACAACTGCTTTAGAAACCATCTATCCAGAAAAAGTACAACCATTACACAGTACCAGCTTGTTTAATTAGTCATCCTTAATCTTTTAACATTAAGAATCAAGTTTTGAAGGGAGTCTTTATAATGATTGGTAATCATGAAATGTTATTTAATCATGTAATTGAACTATTGAAAAAACGCGGTGTTACTGTTGATGATATCGCCGATCTTGTTATCTTTTTACAAAAGGATTATATTCACGGCTTAACCCATGCAGATGCAGCCGAAAGTGTGCGCATCGTCTTACAGAAGCGCGAAGTTCAAAATGCCATTATGACTGGTATCCAGTTGGACGAGTTAACCGAGAAGCATCAGCTGGATCAGCCACTCCAAGAAATTCTTGAAAAAGACGAAGGACTATATGGTATTGATGAAATCATGGCCTTAGCGATCGTTAATGTCTATGGTACGATTGGTTTTACCAACTATGGTTATATTGACAAAGTTAAACCAGGTATTCTGCAAGTCTTAAACGCTCATGAACCTGGCATCATTCATACTTTTCTTGACGATTTAATTGGTGCGACTGCAGCCGCGGCAGCAAGTCGTCTAGCACACCAACATCCCGAACTAGAAGACGACCAAGATATTTACACAGATTAAACTAAAACCCCAGCTATTATAAATAGCTGGGGTTTTTATTATTTATAATGAGTCGCTCGTAATTTCTTAAGTGAACGATGGGCAACTAACCACCCATTGATCATCAGTAATTCAAATAGAACAAACGCCAAGATGAAACAGTGCATAAAGAATTCTTCTGGTAAAACTAAAATAATGGGATCTTGAGTCGGATCGAATAACCAATCTTGATTCCGGAAAAATAACTCGTGAAAAGTCACAAAGAATTGATTAAAGTTTAAAGACGCCAGACCAGCTAAGATCAACGGCAATAAAAAGCCAATCTGAGCAGGACGTAACAGACGATATTCTTGGCCTTGTTTTTTTATCTGACGCAAAAAGCGCACAGCAAACGGCGCCGATACCAATAAAATGATCCAAGCCAAGATAAAAAGTTGCTTCACGTCAGCAAAATGTTGCGCACCGCTTTGAGAAACTGGAAAATCAGTCAGTTGCAGGTGCCCAATCCAAGGTAATTGCAAATAAGCCATTAATTGCAAAAAATTATGGTACAACGCACCAGCAGATATCGGCCAGTATTGCCGCACTTGATAAATAGCAGCATCAATTGGGAAAAGTAAATAACTGCCTAGTAACGTTAAGACAACTGCTAAACTAATGCAAAATAGAATTGTGGCTAACCAATTAGTCCCATTTTTAAGTTCGGCCTTCATTAGACTTCCCATTCGTCCAAGGAATTAACTTGATGAGTTGGTTGAATCTCCTTTTGGGCAACAACTTCTGGTTTGCTGACACCGGTATAGACTAATAATGAGTCCACGCCGGCATTAATTCCCGCGCGAATATCAGTTTCATAATTGTCGCCAACGATTAAAGTATTTTCAGCTTCTTGGCCCAAAACAGCCAATGCTGCATTGACAATGATCGCTTCAGGCTTGCCAATATATGTTGCCTGTTGTTGAGTAGCGTGTTCTACTAGCGAAATAACGGAACCTGCGCCAGGAACTAAACCACGCTCATTCGGTAAGTTAGTATCTGCGTTAGTACCAATAAAAGTTGAGCCGGCTCGAACCGCTAACGTTGCCACTTCAAACTTATGATAAGTCACATCGTAGTCCAAGCCAACGACAGTATAATCAGGATTTTGCTCGACTAACTTCATCCCCGCACCTAATAAAGCACTGACTAAACCAATTTCACCAATAACGTAGACTGTTTTCCCGGATAGATCACCTTGGTTTTTGGCCTTGAGATAACTTACCGTTGCCAAAGAAGGCGTGTAAATTTGGTCTGCTTGAACATGAATATCGTGATTTTTGCTCAGGTTTTCTGCAACTGCTGCTGGTGTCTTCGTTGTGTTATTTGTTAAAAACAAAAACGGAATGTGTTTAGCCTGCAAACGTTCTACAAAACGCTTAGCTGCCGGAATACGATCGCTGCCCCGATAAATCGTGCCATCAAGATCAATTAAATATGCTGAATAAGATTTCAAAATATAAACGCTCCAATATTAAAAATTTAACGTTGTCCTAGTCGACAACGACATTAATCACTAATCTTCTAGTTGCCGAATATGAAATTCATGTGGTGCTCGACTTTGTCCTGACTGCTTGTCCACTACGCTAGGTCGATTAGTTGTTGATTGACGCTTAGCTCTAGTCTCTGATGGGCGCTGAGACTGATGAGGTGTTGCAGTGTTGGTTAAGGTATGCATTGTAAAATTATTGTGTTGGGGTGCTTGATTGGCTTTATTTTTCTCTGAACGACGCTGCTTTTTTTGACCGTTAGGCTTACCTTGTTGTCCCTTGTGGTCAGATCGATCATTAGTTGATCGAAAGCGATCCGTAGTTCTTGTTTGTGCCGAGTGCTTAGCAGCTTGATTGGTTCGCTGTTCAGATTGTTTTTTTGCCGACTTATTTTGCTGTGGTTTAGGCACTTTTGCATTAACAGCGCTTGTTTTACTACTATTAACTGTACGTTTACGACGACGATTATTACTGTGACGATGCATATTACGGTCAGTGTTATCTGATTCTGCCTTTTCTAAAACAAAAAATGCACAACCAAAATTACAATACTCATTAATATAATCTTGCAGTGTTGCAATGCTTTGATCACGATTAGCTGTGTGGTGCTGTTCATCATAAAATCCACGCAGGCGTAGCTGCTCAAAGCCCCAATCACCCACAACATAATTGTATTTATTTAAAATTGTTTCAAAACGCTGTCCTAATCGTTCGGCATCAAAGCCATCGCGATATTGATATACCAGTCGATAATGATGATTGCCAATAAAGATATTATCAGCATCTTTCACTTTAACGACAATTCCGCGATATTCAGGCTCATCGTGATCAGTTTCTTTGGTTGGCACTGGTTGTGCTATTTCTTCACTGAATGATAAATCGTCAGCAGAACTATCATGCTTAACATTAAATACACCTGGTTCAACTTTAAGAACCGGTGTTGGCATCTCTTCAGACGTGTTTAAATTTATTGCCATGTCTTAACTCCCTTATCCAAGTAACGATTAGCCAATGTGATTAGCTCGTAAAATCTCCTTAACATCATCAGCAATCTTACCTTCTGGCTTCTCCCATTCAACCCATTCCGTGAAATCTTCGGCAGGCATTGTATAATGAGAGTTGATATACTTTTCATAATCTTGGACGGCATTTGAATGTGGAATATTTAATTGCAAAATGCGAACTTCCTTGATGAAGCCGCGCACTGCGGCCAATTCTGCTCGACCATTCATAAACATGTTGGCAATCTCGTAGTATTGAGTACCATCGTTGCGTGTAATAAGCTCGATTAAATCTAAAGTTTGATATTTTTCGGCCATCATATACCTCCAAAACATACTAAGTGTAACATTTTTAAACAGCGGTGGAAAATCAAATCATTGCTTAAGTATTGCTAGACTAACGGTAAAATTTCAAATTTAATAACTGTTAAACTAACATTAATCTACTTGTATGAAACATGTTGGTTAAGTAACACTATATCATTAAAGTAACGATATCATGCGTAAAGAAAGTAGGCTTTTCCTTGAAGCAAGTACCTCTAATTAAATTAATGACTATTCTGGCACTATGGTGGCTAACTTGTGGCTTTACAGTCATTGGTCATCGCGGTGATCCTATTAATGAACCCGAAGAAACCCTTGCAAGTTTTAACCACGCTTTTAGCGAGGGGGCTGATTATGTTGAATTAGATCTTCACGTGTCACAAGACAATGTGCTGGTTGTTTCTCATGACCGTAACCTGGAACGCATTACTGGCCATAACGCTATTGTCTCACAAACACCTTGGGCAACTTTAAAAACCCTTAAACAGGCAAACGGCGAACCAATGCATTCATTAGCTGATATTTTTGCCTACTATCAAGATAAGCCCCAGACTAAATTTCTCATTGAAACTAAGAAGACTAAAAAAGGCAATCCTAAAAATATGGAACCATTGGTAGCTGCACTAATTAATCAATACCATATGACTAAACGGGTAATGTTTCATTCTTTCTCATTATCAAGTTTGCAAACTTTGAAAACCTTGTTGCCTACTGTACCACGGATTTTTATCGCTGGAAGTTTGAAACGTATTAATTTTGAAACCTTTACTACTTCTACTGGTGTTAATATTTCCTCGGAGTTAGTCAACGCCCAAATTATCAAACAACTACACGCTGCCAAGCAAAAAGTTTATGTCTGGGATCGTATGAACGAAAATGCCAGTCGTTGGAATTGGTTAGTGAATCTTCCAATTGACGGCGTTGTCACTAATTATCCTGCAACTGGTAAACAGTACCAAGACGCTAAAACCCAAGCCACTTCAAAAAAGATTTCTCGAGATGTCACGCTATTAAGTAACTATCAAGTTAAAAGCTACGAAAATCCTTATAACCTTACCCTACAAAAAAATACCGTGCAGCCTTTAACTACCTATCATGTTGATCATTTGGTTTGGAGCCAAGGTCATGCTTATTATCAAATTGGCACAAATCGCTTCATTGAAGCAACCGGTGTTAATCCAACTAATGAGGTTGTTAAAGCCTCACCTTATCTTAATCAGCATCTCCAATTAAAAGCAGATCTGTTACACGTACCATTTTATGATCAACCTTATGCACCAACAGCACTTAAACATGAGCTTCTGCCAAAACAACACTACGCCATTAAAGCCGTCCAAATTATTAATGGTCAGCTTTGGTTACAGACTAAACAAGGCTGGTTAAAGGGGCATGATGTTTTAATTGATTTTGATCACAAAAGTGCTAATTGGCGCGCATATCAGCAATTAAAACCAGCTCAAAAATTAGCTTTCACTACAATTTCCCAACCAAAAATTCTTCAAATCCCGGTAAAAAAACAAAAAAATTGGCAAATGTTAGCCTACTTCCATTATAATCAAGTTATTATGAAATCAATTTTATAGTGAGGTGCCAGCTAATGAAAGACTGGGATGATGAAGACGAGCCCAGTGAAATCGACCATGAACAGTTAATTGAAACGGTTAAAGCGACTTTACCCGCTGATGAAATTACTGAATCGATCTCCTCATTCTTTAAAATGTTAGGCGATCCGACGCGGGCTAAAATATTATATGCACTCTATGAATCTGAATTACGTGTTTATGATATTGTCGCAATTTTGGGACTTTCACAATCCAGTGTCTCCCATCAATTACGGTTATTAAAGCAAGCCAAGTTGGTCAAGAATCGCAAATCTGGTAAGGAAGTCTACTATTCATTAGCAGATGACCACGTCATGACCATCTTTAAGAGTGGTATTGCTCATATTAACGAATAATAAAATAATGAAAAGAGGAATTAGCATGATTGATTGGCAAGCAGAAGTAGAAAAAAGACAAGATGCATTATTAGATGATTTAGGTTCAATTTTACGTATCCACAGTGAGCGCGATGTTGAACACGCAACAAAGGAATATCCACTTGGTGCAGGTCCTGCAGAAGCATTGAAACAAATGTTAGCTATTGCTGAACGTGACGGTTTCACAACTAAAAATGTTGAAAACGTTGCTGGCCGCATTGAATTTGGTGAAGGCGCTGAAACATTAGGTATTTTATCGCATATGGACGTTGTACCTGCTGGTGACGGTTGGGAAACTGATCCATTCGAACCTACTATTAAAGATGGTAATTTAATTGCCCGTGGTAGTGCCGACGATAAAGGACCAGCTATGGCTGCTTATTATGCTTTGAAGATTATCAAAGACTTAGACTTACCTGTTTCTAAAAAAGTTCACTACATCTTCGGTACTGACGAAGAAAGCGAATGGGTTGGTATTGAACGTTACTTAGAAGTTGAACCAGCACCTGACTTTGGTTTCTCACCTGATGCTGAATTCCCAATCATCAACGGTGAAAAAGGGATTACTGACTTTAAGATTAGCTTTAAGCCAGAATTATCAACCGTCGGCGAAATTCGTTTAATGAGTTTGCACAGTGGTTTGCGTGATAACATGGTCCCACAAACTGCTACTGCTACTATTGAAGGTCACCAATTAGAACAATTAAGTGATCAATTCGTTGCTTTTGCTGCTGAAAATGGTTTAGTTGCTGACGTTGAGGTTAAAGATCACCAAACAATCTTAACTTTAACAGGTAAAGGGGCCCACGCTTTAGAACCACGTGCTGGTCTTAATGCTGCCACTTACTTGGTAACTTTCTTGAGTGATTTATCATTAGATCCAGCAGGACATGAATACGTTAGTGTTATTAAAGACTACTTCCACTTAGATTCTCGTGGTGATCACGCTGGTATTAAATATACAGATAAGTTAATGGGCGAATTGACTGCTAGCCCTGATATCTTCCGCTACGATATTGAAAACGGTGGACATATTGTTTTAAACGTTCGTTTCCCACAAGGCATTACTGCTGAAGAAATTAACGCTAACATCAATAAGACAATCGATCATGCTAACGTCAACAGCGAAGTTTATGGTCGCGTAGAAACACCACATTACGTACCAGCTGATGATCCATTGGTTAAAACATTATTGAGCGTTTATGAAAAACAAACCGGTGAAAAAGGTGAAGAACAAATCATCGGTGGCGGTACTTACGGTCGTATCTTAGATCGCGGTGTTGCTTTTGGTGCTCAATTCCCTGGACAACCAAACGTCATGCACCAAGCTAACGAATATATGCCAGTTGCTGATATTTTACGTGCTGCTGCCATTTATGCTGAAGCAATTTACGAACTAATCAAATAATTAAAGACAATAAAAAGGCTAGGAATAATCCTAGCCTTTTTTGCACTCAAAATTAACTTCATGATCTACACTATCGTCATCATTTAATAATAGCATTCTAATGTCAACAACTATTCTGTCGGCCAAAGTAGTTCAAATTCCTCACAGACAACTGGATCCGTCTCAAAGAAATGATGATTAGCAGCCTCTGCTTCCTCACTGAAAAACTCCCAGTGAACTTCACGCCAATAATCAAGGCTCAAATCTCCTTCGCCTTCAAGTTTGGCATGTTCAGCCGTAACTTCCGAAAAAGGTACTACCTCGATTTTCGTGGTGCGAATAATGCAAACTGGTGCCTGTCGACCATTGAGAATAATATTATAGTCACCAACTTTAGGAACAGGCTCATTTGTCCAGCGATAAAGTTGATATAATGACGCCGTTGCGGTCTTCTTGCCAGAAATAACTAAAGCAGCTAAGCGATCTGCCTGATCAGCCGTTCCACCAAAAGACCAAGCTAAATATTTGTCCCCAGCATCGGGATATTTTTTCTTAAATGCTTCCCAAAAGTTCGAAATGACTAAACTTGACATATTCATTACTCCTCGCGATCATTCATAAGTTAAGAATAGCTGATTCAGGAGTTAAAAACAAACATTAACTCAAAATATCACAACTAATCATTTTGTACGTCAAAAGCAGCACCAAATGCCTGATGTAAGCCCCTTAACATAAAAAAGACTCAGAAAGTTAACAATCTGTTAACAGTTTTAAGGAAATAAACTTTAGGAATGATAATTGTTATATAATTCTAAGGTGTAACTATGAAAAAAGGTGGCGTTATCTTTGAACGAGCCCCAAAATTGGTGGACGAAATTCCTAACTGCACTACAAAACTTTGGTCAGCGTTTAGTGCACTTAACTAAACGTACCATTCAACAATCACGTTCGAATACTGAAGCTAATCAACAACCAACTCCAGACGATTGGCAATTTAAATTCAACGTAATTATGAGCACGATTCGATCTTTAATGCGCTTTGTCATTGCCCTACTTTTTGTTGGTGGCGGACTAGCATTAGGACTATTATTAGGCTATTTTAGTGGTTTAATGAGTCAAGAATCTGTCCCTACATATACCAGTATGAAACGACAGATTAGCGATGTTAAACAATCATCTGAATTATACTTTGCTAATAACGTCAAACTTGATAACGTCAAGAGTGATCTATTACGCAAACAAATCTCTTCTTCAGAAATGTCGCCTTACTTGAAAAAAGCTATTGTCGCAACTGAAGATAGTGATTTTTACAATCATAACGGGGTCGTTCCTAAATCCTTGATTCGAGCTGTCTTAGGTGAAGTTACTGGTGCCAGCGTACAAACTGGTGGTTCAACTTTAACGCAGCAACTCGTTAAAATGCAGTTGTTGTCTTCAGAAACCACTTGGAAGCGTAAGGCAACTGAAATTATGTTAGCAATGCGTGTTAATAAATATTTCAGTAAGGATGAAGTACTCGAGTCTTACTTAAATGTTGCAACTTTTGGTCGTAACAATGCTGGCCAAAACATTGCCGGTGTTGAAGAAGCAGCTCAAGGTCTATTTGGTGTTAGTGCCAAAGACTTATCTTTACCACAAGCAGCATTTATTGCCGGACTCCCACAAAGTCCTTCAGTCTACACGCCCTATACACAAAGCGGCGCTATTAAAGACGATGTTTCTTTAGGTATGAAGCGTAAAGATGTTGTGTTATTCCGGATGTATCGTAATGGCGATATTACAGAAAAACAATATCAAGCTGCCAAAAAAGTTGATTTAAAGAGTCAATTACAAAGTCAAGGCACTGCTACTGAACAGACTGTTAAATATGGCTATGTTTACAATTTACTGTTATCTCGTGCCCGAACTATTCTAATTAAGCAATTGGTTCAACAAGACGGCCGTAACTTTACTAAGGTTAAAGCTGATGATGCCCTGTACACTAAGTATTACAATCAAGCCGATACATTGCTAAAAACAAAGGGTTATCGGATTGACAGTACGATTAATCGTAGTATCTATGATGAATTACAAGATGCAACGACTCAAGCAAGTTCAAGTTTCGGACAAAGTTATACCGAAACGGCTTATGACACTAACTTAAAGAAACAAATTACCGTCACTGAACCAGTTCAAGTTGGTAGTGTTGTACTCGATAATACAACTGGTAAAGTTCTTGCTTTCGTTGGTGGACGCGATTATGACGAAAGTCAAGTTAATCACGCTTTTGATACATTGCGTTCGCCTGGTTCCACGATGAAACCATTGTTAGTTTACGGACCAGCGGTTGAAAATCAACTGATTAACACACAAACTCAAATTGCTGACTTTCCTCGTAGCTTCAATGGTTACAAACCTTCTGATTATGGTCAAAAGATTCTCAATAAATTCGTTCCCGTGGAAACGGCTTTGAAGTTCTCTTATAACTTACCCGCAGTTAACCTCTATAACTATTTATTAAATAAAGCAAAAGTTAATCCTGCTAGTTATTTGGAAAAAATGGGAATTACATTAACTAGTAAAGAAACTTCTGAATTAGGGATCGCTTTAGGTGGTACTTCTCAAGGTATTACTGTTCAACAAGATGCTAGTGCTTTTGCAACTTACGCTAACGCTGGTACTCATGTTGATCCATATGTCATCAGTAAGATTACTGCCCCAGATGGCAAAGTTGTCTACCAGCATAAAGAAGTTAAAACCAAGGTTTATAGTGAAAGTGCCGCTTATATTATGCAACACTTACTAAAACAAGTTGTTAAATCTGGGACAGCTTCAGCTTTAAACTGGCGTTTGAACTTTGATACGGATAATGTTTGGGGTAAAACTGGGACCACCAATGATAACAAAGATATTTGGTTCGTCGGTTCTACACCGGGAATTACCATGGCAACTTGGATGGGTTATGATAATTTCTATGGTAACCAACATACATTGGACAGTACCGCCAGCGCTACTAACTTAAGTTATTGGGCGTCATTGGCTAATACGATTCATAACAATCAACCAAGTCTCTTGAAACTTTCTGACGGGATGAAGAAACCTAGCAGCGTTAAATCCCACTCTGTTCTTGAATCAACAGGTACTAAGTCTGGCAAAGTGACTGTCGATGGTAGTCAAATCAGCTTAAGTGGTAACACAATTACTGCCCTATTCAATGACAGTGATGCTGATAAGGCATCTGAGAAATTTGCAATTGGCGGTACCGACAAGAATTACAAACTATTCTACGATCACCTTAGTGGTATTAGTAATGGCTACGGCTCCACCGTTAAAGTCGATTCAAAAGGTAACGTTTTGGACGGCAGCGGTAAAATTGTAACCGATGATGAAGATTCAGATACAACCGATTAAAAGATATTAAAAAAGCTCTGGAGAAAATTTTTCCAGAGCTTTTTTGTGTCATTATTTTGCCACACCGTATAATCAAAAACAGCAGGACTACTCGCCTGCTGTTTTAAATAGATCTATTTAGTTGAATTACGTGTAATAATGCTATGTGGTAAGAGAATCGTATTTTGATCGATTTCTTCTTTGTTCATCATCTTAGTTAATAAACGCATGGCTACGGCACCGATATCATAAAGGGGTTGAGCAATAGATGTTAATTTAGGACGTACAATCTCAGTTAACATCGTATTGTTGCTAGTAATGATTTCAAAGTCTTCAGGAATCTTAACGCCAGTATCAACACCACCGTTTAAAAAGCCGACTGCTAATTCATCATCAGTCACAATAGCAGCAGTTGCTCCAGCATGTTTAACAGCATCCCAAACAGCTTCTCCAGCCCGATAACTGTATTCAGTTTCAAAAACTAAGCTTTCATCATAAGCAATCTTAGCTTCTGCTAAAGCAGCTTGATAACCCTTTAAACGATATTGACCATTAATAGGATCGTTCAATGGACCAGTGACAAAAGCAATATGTTGATTGCCGCTAGCAATTAGACGTGCTGTTGCTTCTTTAACGGCAGCCACATAGTCGATGTTAACACTACCAATTTTAGCAGTTGGATCAACCGTACCGGCCAAAACAACTGGTGTCTTACTACGATCTAATTCTTTACGCGTTGAATCATCGATATTTTGACCCATGTAGATCAAACCATCAACTTGTTTAGCCAAAATACTTTCTAAAACAGTGTTAACTTTATGCTTGCCTTCATCAGCACTAGCTAAAATAATATTGTACTTATACATAGTAGCAACATCATTGATACCACGAGCCAATGATGCGTAAAAAATGTTAGTAATATCGGGAATTAAAACACCGACAGTTGTGGTCCGATGACTAGCAAGACCACGAGCAACAGCGTTAGGACGATAATCAAGTTTTTCAATGACCTTCAACACTTTTTCACGAGTATCTGGGCGAACGTTAGGATTACCATTGACTACTCGAGAAACAGTAGCCATTGAAACACTAGCTTCTCGTGCAACATCATAAATTGTAATTGTTTGTTTTTCCATGTTTATTTTGGTTACCTCATATTTTCATAGTTTTCCATATTAATTTAGCATGATATAGCAACAAATGCAAGCGTTTTTATCCATCTTTATGAAAATAAATCGCTTTCAATAAAAATGCTTTCAGATTCTTTTCATCAAAATGAGTTAGTTAAAATATGTTATACTGAACTAAACTTGTCTAGAAAGGAATCTTTCCCTATGAAAAAACTTGAAGCCCTACAAAAATGGGTCCAAGAACAACATCTTGATGTCGTTTATATTAGTGATCATAACAGTGTTGGCTATTTTACCAACTTTATTTCTGACCCAGCCGAACGAATTCTTGGTTTATTTGTCTTTGCTGATGCAGATCCTTTCATGTTTGCACCAGAATTATCCGTTGGCTCTGCCAAAAAAGCTGGCTGGACTGGCGATATTTATGGTTATTTAGATCACCAAAAACCATTTGCTATGATTGCTGATCTAATCAAACAAAGAACAAGTCACCATGCTGTTTGGGGCTTAGAAAAAGATAGTCTCCCAGTTGAACGCGTTGAATTAATTCGTGAACAATTCCCTGATGCTTCTTTCCCGGTTAATGTTTCTGAATTTATTCGTCACATGAAACTTTTCAAAACACCTGGCGAAATTAATTTAATGGAAGAAGCTGGTGAACAAGCTGATCTAGCTTTTTCAATCGGTTTTAACGCAATCCAAGAAGGCCGCACTGAACAAGAAATTGTCGCCGAAATTGAATACGGCTTGATGAAGCAAGGTATCATGCAAATGAGCTTTGATACGATTATCCAAGCTGGTGCCAACGCTGCTAATCCTCATGGCGGTCCAGAACGTCATAAGATTGAACCTAATCAGTTAATTCTCTTTGATTTGGGAACTAACAATAAGGGTTACATGAGCGATGCTAGTCGGACCGTGGCTTTTGGTCAATTAAGTGATAAGCAACGCGAAATCTACGATGTTTGTTTAGAAGCACAATTAGCTGCTCAAGACGCCGTTAAACCTGGTATTACCGCTGCCGAATTAGATAAGATTGCTCGTGATATTATCACCAAAGCTGGTTATGGTGAATACTTCATTCATCGGCTTGGTCATGGTATTGGGACAACTGATCATGAATTCCCTTCAATCATGGAAGGTAATGACTTAGAATTACAACCAGATATGTGTTTCTCAATTGAACCCGGCATTTATATCCCTGGTTTTGCTGGTGTCCGAATTGAAGATTGTGTTCATGTTACTGAAAATGGCTGCAAAGCCTTCACCCATACTTCTAAAGCATTGAATCATATTCCTGTTCACTAAATAAATTAAAAGCGTTCCTAAGTCAGCAGATACTGATTTAGGGACGCTTTTTTTAATTCATTCAATTAATCATACTGTTATTTAGTTAAATCGTCTTTAACTTCGTCAGCTTTTTCTTTTGCTTGATCGCTAACTTCTTTAAGTTGATCTTGAGCAGCGGCAGCATTGTCTTTAACTTCAGCAACGGTATCACTGTCAGCAACTGTTTCTTTAATATCTGCCAATGTGTCATCGGCTTTATCAACTAAATCTTCAGCCTTGTCAGCAATCGTGTCATCTTCATCTTGAGCTTCTTGAAAAGCAGATTGACTATCTAAGACAATATCATCAAAATCATTGCTTTCATCAACACTATCTTTTGTTTGTTCAAAACTACTCTTTAATTGATCAGTTACATCGCCAAATTGTGATTTCATTTGTGCAGTTGCATCTTGGAAATTGTCTTTCATTTGTTGGAATGCTTGACCTGAAGTATCCATAGCTGAATGAAGACCTTCATGTTCATTCAAGACACTGTTAACTTTTTTAGCAGCATCTTCACGCCAATCAGCAGTTGCATCGTCTGCAATCTGATACAATTCTGTCGCACGATCTTTCATTTTGTCGCGATTATTTGCAGCATGCTTACGTAAATCGTCAGCGGTTTCGGGAGTTAAGAATAATGCGGCGCCAATTGCTGCTGCACTACCAATTACCAATCCTAAAAAGAAATGTCCTTTTGCCATATAAAACGCTCCTATCTATTTTAACTTTTATTTTTTGCGCAAAACAGCTCGTGCTACGCGAGTAGCCATCGTATTTCTAACTGCCTTGGGACTCGTGATCTTAGAAGCCAAATTACGTGATGAGGTATTCAAATCAGAGACAGAAGTTCCCAATTCACCCATTGCTTTAAAAACTGGATCCAAATTAGCAACTTTACCATTAACATCGTCTAACAAAGTATTGCTTTTAACTAATAAACCTTCTACTTCACTTGATAACACGTCAACGTCTTTCGTGACCGTGTTTAATGATTGATTCACGCCATCGACTGTTTTTTCAACGTTTTTCATCACTTTAGTAATCCGCATCAAAAAGATCGAAATAAAAATTACTAAGATCAACAGTGCACCGGCAGCAATCAATCCTGCGATTTCTCCGCCTGACATAGAAAACCTCCTTAATAAATCTAAACTTACTTAATAAGAATAACACCAAGACGGGTCTGGGGCAATTGATAAATGAAGGCGTTCCCTTTGTTTAAGCCATATTATTTCTTTTTTTTGAGGCAAAATTTGGTAAACTGGTCTTAAAGAAGAAAAGGAGTTTGACTATTTTGATCATCCCGACAATTATCGAACAATTCGATTGGAGTAAAATTGGTGCCGATATTTTAAGTAAAGCTATTGAAGTTATTTTAATTTCAATTCTCTTCTATTTATTAAACATCTTTGGCCAAAAACTAATCAATCGCACCACCGAGCATTATTTAAATAAAGAAAACACTTCAAATAATCGCATTTCAACGATTCATTCACTATTAAAAAACGCACTTTTCTATACCTTACTGATTTTTTATATCTACACCATTCTCACTGTCTTTGGCGTGCCCGTAGGTACTTTGATTGCCAGTGCTGGAATTGCTAGTTTAGCAATTGGGTTAGGTGCTCAAGGTTTTGTTAATGATATTGTTACTGGCTTTTTCATCTTAGTCGAACAACAATTTGAGGTCGGCGATTTAGTCACCATTAGTGATATTAACGGAACAGTAACGGCTATGGGCTTACGAACAACTCAAGTTCGTTCCTCTGACGGCACGCTACATTACATTCCTAATCGTAATATCTCAATTGTAGCTAACTTCTCCCGTGGTCATCGCCAACAAATCATTAACTTACGGGTTAAATCAGATACTAATATCATAGAGCTAGAAAAAGTTCTCCAAACAGTTAATGAACAGCTTTATCAGACAACCGATGAATTATTAGCACTCCCAGAATTATTGGGTGTTAATGTCCAACCAAATGGTAATTTAGTCTATCAAATAAAAATCAATCCCAAACAAGGTTCTGAAATTGCCATGCAACGTTTGCTCATCAGTAACTACCTACCTGAATTGAAAAAAGTCGGCATTACCTTGCCCACTAATACGCTTAATTTACAAGGTTAATAATAAGCTATTTAATCAAAAGCCCTTAGACATCATGTCTAAGGGCTTTTAGTATATTATGAATTAATTTCTTTAGTAGGCTTACTGATCACATCGTATTCTTTTTCAATATTATGGGCCACAAAGTTAAAGGCCTTCATCATTTCCCGACGTGTCAAAATACCACAGAATACATTGTCAGCATCCACAACTGGCACAAAGGGATTGTCTACTAATAGATGTAACACTTCATCCATATTCGCATCGTCTTTAACGGTATCGAATTCTGTTTGCATCACATCTTTAACTATCAAGCTTTGTAATGGTTGCTGACTAATATCATCAAGTTCAATCATCTTGTCAGTAATCATTGGCATCGTCAATAGACCTAATAAATGAGATTGACCATCCAATACGGGGATTTTTGAGTAACGCACTTTGGTTAACAGTAGAAATGCATGTGTCAACGGATTATCTTCCTGAACAGACGCAACTTTATCTCCAGGAATTAAAAAACCATTTTCTTTTTCCGCTAACATATCTTGAATCGATTTGGCAATCATTAAGAATTGATCCTTTCCATTTTCAGCAATATTTAAACAAAACTTAATTGTATTCCTGGCTAATACCTGTATAATTTTTACTTGTATACTATTCTTTGGAGGAAAGAAATGACATATCCATTAGCAATACGTTTAGCAGCAGAATTTATTGGAACGGCTATCATGGTCCTACTGGGCAATGGTTCCGTAGCCAACGTTGATTTGAAAGGCACTAAGGGCGAACATGGTGGTTGGATTTTAATCTCACTAGGTTATGGTGCCGGGGTCATGATTCCCGCTTTGATTTTTGGTGGTATTTCGGGTAACCACATCAATCCAGCTTTTACTTTAGGCCTAGCTTTCTCTGGTCTCTTCCCTTGGCATGAAGTACTGCCTTATATTACCGTCCAATTGTTAGGTGCCTTTGTCGGTCAAGCAATTGTCGTCTTGGCTTATAAGCCTTATTATAACATGACCACAAATCCTGATAGCATTCTTGGTACCTTCTCAACCATTGATAATGCCCACAGTCGCTTCAATGGTTTCATCAACGAATTCGTTGGTACTTACATTCTCGTCTTTGCCGCTTTAGGTATCACTAAGGCACCGTTTTTCAATAACAACTTAGGTACAGCTCATTTAGCATTAGGCTTCTTAGTGATGACCTTGGTAGCATCATTAGGCGGTCCAACTGGTCCAGCCTTGAATCCGGCTCGTGATTTATCACCACGTATTTTACATTCCTTATTACCCTTAAAAAACAAAAGTGATTCGCATTGGCGTTACGCTTGGGTACCAGTTGTTGCTCCAATTCTTGCTGGTATTTTAGCTGTCTTCACTTATAAAAACGTCTTTTTAATCTGGCATCCTTAAGATAGCACACTGATTAAAATTAACAATAATACTAAAGGCCGAGAAAATTTTTCTCGGCCTTTTTTTAATGTTCTTTTTGTTGAAACGTTAATTTTAAACCGGGCACAGGTTGCAAATTACGTTGATAATATTGGACTTGGATCTGACCGTCTGCTACTCCTACAATGGCATAAGTACCCTTCAATGAAACGAACCGACCGCGTGGCTGACTAATTGAACCTGGATTTAAAAATAGTCGTCCTTGATCCATCACACAAGCTAATTGATGCGTATGGCCATAAAATACTAAGTTAGCCGCTTGTTCTTGTGCGAGTAATGATAACTGTTCTAAACCAAAATTCACGCCATAACGATGACCATGAACAACTAGAATTTTCTTGTCGGCAATTGTTGTCGTTTCTTGAAGCGGAAAATCTTGATCAAAATCCATATTACCTTGCACGATTATGAAATGTGATCGTAATGGATCCGTCCAGCTTAATTCAGAATCACCGCAATGAATCAGTGCGTCAACTTGCCCCTCATAATGTTCAACTAACGTTTGTAAAATCTGATCATCGCCATGACTATCACTGACAATCAATAATTTCATTTGACTTGCTCCTGTTCTTGCCACCATTGTTGCCAAACTGGTAATAAGTTCTTAATAGCTGCACCACGATGACTATATTGATTTTTCTCTGCAGCCGTCATTTCAGCGAAAGTTTTGTCTAACTCAGCTAAGTAAAACAATGGATCATAACCGAAGCCATCATCGCCTCGAGGAACTGTCAAAATTTGGCCAGGAACATTGCCTTCGACAACCAAATCAGCAGCAGGACGATCGGGCCAAGCCATAACCAATGTTGTATGAAAGTTAGCCGTACGTTCTTCAGGGGCTACACCACCAAGATTGGCCAATAAACGTGCGTTATTAGCAGCATCGTTATGCGCCTCTCCCGCGTAACGTGCCGAATAAATTCCCGGTTGGCCATGCAAATAATCAACTTGTAAACCTGAATCGTCTGCCAAAACTGGTGTTTTTAAAATCTGAGCAAAGTGATCAGCTTTTAAACGCGCATTTTCTTCAAAAGTTCGTCCGGTTTCATTAACCTGAGCCAAATGGTCAAAATCGTTTAATGTTTTGACTTGCCAACCAGCTGGTTCAAAGACCGCCCGAAATTCTCGAGCTTTGCCATTATTCTGCGTTGCAATCACTAAAACTTTCTCCATGATTAATCAGTAATCTCCTTTTCTAAATGAACTTGCTGCGCTTTAAGATCATTAAGTCCTAACCATTGTGAACCAATTAAATCAAACATTTCTGGTGCGGCTGTTGTGTAAAATTCAGCAGTTGCTAAACGGTCGGTATTTAAATTAGCCAGTTTGAAATAATCAAGCAATACGGAAACTTCTGAAACTGTTTCCGCACCTGAATCAATCAGCTGCACATCGTCTCCTAAATATTCCTGAATCAAAGGTCGTAATAAAGGATAGTGAGTACAACCAAGAATCAGCGTATCAATGGCCGTCTGTTTAAATGGTGCCAAAGTTTCTGCAACGACTTTACGTGCTAATGGTGTATCAAACTCGTTACTTTCCACTAATGGAACAAACTTAGGCGCTGCTAAACTGGTCACCTTTAACTGAGCATTACGGGCATGGAGGGCTTTAACATAAGCTTGAGACTTATACGTCCCCTCTGTTGAAATAATACCGATCTGATTATTCTGAGTCGCCTTAATAGCGGCACGTGTTCCTGGTAAAATAACGCCGACCACCGGAATATCTAACTTAGGTTTAATCATCTCTAACGCTGCAGCCGTTGCTGTATTACAAGCAATGACTAACATTTTAATGTCTTTTTTTAATAAGAACTGCACCATTTGCCAAGTAAACTCCTGTACTTGACTGGCTGGCCGCGGCCCATAAGGTAGACGTGCTTGATCACCGATAAAAACAATATCTTCATGTGGTAATTGACGCAGTGCTTCTTTAACTACCGTTAAACCGCCAACCCCTGAATCTAAAAAACCTATTGGCTGATTTGCCATATTTCTAAGCCTCGCGAATTTGAATTAGTCTATATTGTCTCTTTTTTTGTTGTTTTTTTCAAGTGATGGCATGAACGGTATCGTTAATTTGTTTTAGATTCAATTGGAATAATTTGGTTGGAAATTTCAGAAAGTAACAATGATTTCTCTGAAACTTACATTTAATTTCCTGCAAAATTATGATAACCTAGTTAGAAACCCTTTTTTAAGGTGGGATAAGGAGCTTAGGGGCTACCTAAATTTGAAAGGAAGATTGAATCTTGGAACATACAGCAAGACAGCATCACAATTTTTTAACGTACTTGAAATGGCTCGGTAAGCAACTACAAGGTTGGCCGCAACAGAGCTATTATTTATTTTGGTTTAGCTTAGGATTACAACTTATGACACTTGTTTCTAATCCGATCACAACAGTAGCTGTGATTACTTTTATCGGCACCACCCTTGGGGTAACTTGTATCTTGAGTATTAGCGCTGCAAAATCTGTCAATGGTTGGCTTGGTCTATTATCTGCAGCCTGTTTTATTTATGCCGGTTGGTCGGCTAAGAACTATTTAGCAATTTTTGAACAAGTGGCTTATATTATTACCCTTGATTTACCCATTCTGCTATCGGTTAAATCTTGGAATAATGATACTGTTAATCATTTACGTAAATTTGGCACTAAGCAGTGGCTAATTGCCATTATCGGCACCATTGTTGTTTACGGAATTTCTGGTTGGGCAATTGGTACGTTCACTAATGATCCACGTCCTTGGATTGATGCGTTGAGCTTCGCTGTTAGTTTAACCGCAGGTATTATGTGCTTTATGCGCTATAACAACCAATATATTTGGTGGACTTTCAGTAGTATTTTCCAGATTGTGTTATGGAGCATTACTTTTAGTCAAGGCGATGCCACTTTAGCAATGGCCATTAATTCCTCGGTCTATATTATTAATGATATTCTCGCCTTTACGGTTAGTCCTTGGTTCAATCACGGCCGCCGCCGGATCGGTTTAAAAGAAATTAAATAAAAAACTACTTAAATTATAAACAAAAAAGCTCAAAGCATTTACGCTTTGAGCTTTTTTATTAGGCTGTATATTTAGCCAATGTTTCTTGAAGTTGTTCTTTACTGTGATAGCCGACAACCTTTTCAACCACTTCGCCATCTTTTTTAATGAGCAAAGTTGGAATTGCCATAATTCCAAATGATTGTGGTGTATTAGGATTTTCATCGACATCCATCTTTGTAAACTTAACGTCTTTCATTTCTTCTTCAAGTTTTTCCACGACTGGTGATTGCATCCGACATGGACCACACCAAGTTGCCCAAAAGTCAGTTAAAACAACACCATGATCTGTTTCTTGAGCAAATGTTTTATCTGTAATAGCCTTAACCATTTGAAGGACCTCCATTCAAATCTTACATCACTATATTATCGCACAATCTCAAGTGATTACAATTATTTTGCTTACTAAAAATAACTAAGATTTTTAATTGATTTAGCTATGAGACAACCAACTTATTTGAAATAAACTAAAGTGGCCCCATTGCCGCCGGCTGAAGCTGGTGCATATTCATATTTTTTAACGCGACGATTACGTTTCAAATAATCCTGTACACCTTGACGAATTGCGCCAGTGCCCTTGCCATGAACAATCGTAACTGTTTCATAACCAGCTAATAAAGCTGAATCAATATATTGATCTAAATTAGCAAGTGCTTCTTCATAACGTTGACCACGTAAATCCAGTTGGGTCGCGACATGAGAACTACTACCGCGAACTGTCACAATATGTCGTTGTGGAGCAGTCTTTTCCGGCTTAATTTTTTCTAAATCACGTGCTGGTAATTTCATTTTAATGATGCCGACTTGTACTTCAAACTGCTTGTCGTTAAACTTCTGCGTAATAACACCTGTTTGGCCATATGAGAGAACTTTAACGTCATCGCCGACTGATAGCTCTTGTTTCTTTTTAGCTCGCTGTAAAACACGATTATGAGCTAATTGACGCTCTGGATGTAACTTGTTTAACTTACCTTTAGCCTCGATTAATTGATTCTCTTTAACATCAGTTCGCCCAGTAAGGCGCATTTGTCGTAATTCATCAATTACTTCATCAGCTTGTTTTTGAGCATCGTTGACAAGCTCATCGGCTTTGTCTTTGGCCTTACTCATGAGTTGATCGCGTTGAGCGTTAAAGTCAGCCCAAGCGTGACTTAATTCTTGATGTAATTCAGTAGCATCGGCCAATTGTTGCTGCAGCTCTATGCCGGCTGCTTCTGTTTGCTTACGCTGTTGTTCAAGATCGCTAATCATATTATTTAAATCTTGACTAGCATCATTCATTAACGCCTGTGCTGCTGCCACAATTGCTTCCGGCATACCTAAGCGCTTAGAAATATCAAAGGCGTTCGAACGACCAGGAACACCAATTAATAACCGATAAGTTGGTTGTAACGATTCAACATCAAATTCCATACTAGCATTAATTGTGCCTGGACGTTCATAGCCATATAACTTCAATTCAGGATAATGCGTTGATGCCACGACATAAGCACCAACCCCACCAAGATAATCAAGAATTGCAATTGCTAAGCTTGCCCCTTCTTGAGGATCCGTTCCGGCACCTAGTTCGTCAAATAAGACTAAATCTTGATCATTAACTTGATCCAGAATCTGAATAATATTATCCATATGTGCTGAAAAAGTACTCAAGTTCTGTTCAATTGATTGCTCATCGCCAATGTCAGCAAAAACCTCTCGGAAAATACCAATCTGACTTTCTTCAGCGGCTGGGATAAATAAACCTGCTTGTGCCATTAGTTGGATTAAGCCTAAGGTTTTCAAAGTGATCGTTTTACCACCGGTATTGGGACCAGTCACAACAATAGCTTGATAGTCTTTACCAATTGCAATGTCATTGCTAACGACTTTCTTCTGATCAATCAGTGGATGTCGGGCTTGACGTAACGCCACTTCATTATTGGCATTAATAATTGGCTCAGTCGCCTTAATTTCAGCGGCGTAATGGGCTTTGGCATTGATGAAGTCAAGCTGCCCCATGACCGTTTGGTTATGTCGTAATTCATTTGTATAAGGTGCCAACATAACTGATAATTCAGCAAAAATACGCTCAATCTCTTGTTTTTCTGCAAGTTGATCTTGGCGCAATTTATTATTTAAATTTAAAACACTTTGCGGCTCAACATAAAAAGTTTGACCACTTGCACTTTGATCATGAATAATGCCACCAAATTGATGTTTGTATTCAGAACGAACGGGCACTACATAACGTTCGTCACGAATCGTAACAATCGGCTCAGTTAAATATTTCGCATTACTACCATGTGTGTATTCGTCCATCTTGCTACGAATTTGGGTTTCAGTGCTATGAATTGTCTTACGAATAGCCGCTAGCTTGGTTGACGCCTCATCTAAAACGGTCCCGTCAGAATCAATACTGCGCCGTAACATTTGGGTTTGTTCAGGTAAACCCACTAATTGCTCGATTAAATGTGGTAAAGCGCGTAATTGAAATGGTAAATCTAAATCACGGAAAAAGCGTAAAACTGAACTCGTTGCTTGTAAATTACGACTAATCGCTGCTAATTCAGGACCATTGAGATTACCGCCAATGTCAAGTCGTTTTAAAGATGGCGCAACACTTTGTAATTGGGCAATCGGTAACCCGCCTTTAACCCGTAATAGGTCAGCACCATCTTTTGTTTCATCAAGGCGTTGTTGGACTTGATCTCGTTTAGCAACAGGTACCAATGCCTGAGCTAGTTCTTGGCCCATATCTGTTCGTAAATATGGTTGTAACTTTTGTTTGATCTTATTAAATTCAAGTGTTGTTAATACTTTGGTATTCATTTCTTCACCTCTAACTTCTAAAAATCCCCAATAAAAACGTCTATTAATACCAAAAGTCGGACAATTCGCAACGAATTGTCCGACTTCTTGTCGTTAAGCGGAACTAGCTGCCTTGGGGCACACTTTTTAAACTCATTCCTAATACTTATATCTAACTATTGTACAATCCACAATTGAGTAATCCAATTAGTTAAGAATGGTGAGTAACGGACAATTAACGTCGCTAACCACGACTTTTGTAGCATTGTTTGAATTGCCGCTACGGGAATTAAAGCCAGCAAATACAGAATTAAAAATAATGCTGTATAAGCTACAAAAAACGCTAAAAAGGCACTACCCGCACCATTAACCAACGGATCCATTGGTATAAAAATCAAGTTGTGTAAAAATAAAGCTGCTAAATGTGTGAGTGCCCAACCAATGACAACAATAATTAAAAAGGCACAACCAGCATAAAAAGCATTATCAAGATCCAAGCCCAATTCAGATGAGAAAAAAGTAAACTTACTATCCAACGATGCCGATGGATAAGGAATTAGTAAAGTTAATCTGGTACTAAGCCCCCGATAAAAACCGCGAGCAAATAACAAGGTAATCAAGTACCCTAATGTGTAAAAAGCTTGTAATAACAAGCCGCGCCTAACCCCAATATAAATATTATAGGCAAATACAATCAAAATTAGAAAACTAAGCATAAAAACCTCTTCATGACATTTAGTTTGATCTGTTCATTCTATTCGAACTGCGGTCCCCTTAAAATCTAAGCCTATATGAATCGGCTAGCAGCCCAATCAGTTAAATTGAATAGAAATAGTTTATCACTAAATCGACTATTCAACCAGTCAACCAAGATAAATTAAAGATAACCTTACTTTTCAAAACTTCATTAATAATACATCGTGCTTAAACCTAAGAAAAGGACAGGATCAACATACTAATCCTGTCCACTCCTTTAATTAATATTCATTACGGATATTATCATGATTAGTCACTAAGGTTCTCATCGTGTAAGAATACGTCTAAGACGCCTTGAACCATATCCCACTCATCATCATCTTCGATGGGTTGCAAGTCACCGGAAGTAGCATCGCCATTCTCATCTGGTGTATAAGCAAATGGGTAAATATCGACCTGCTCATCTTCTTGAGCACCTGCTGGAATTAACAATACATATGAACGGTTGAAGTCTTCAGAATCAAAGGTAAATAGAATTTCGTAAAGTTCTTCATTACCCTTTTCATCAACTAATGTAATTTGTCGTTGGTCATCATCTAAATCGCTAAAGTCAACGATATTCTTGTTTTGATCAGCCATAGTTCCTCCTATTGGTAGCACTAATTTGATTGTTGCGTTAATTTGCCTTTGGCATCTAAATAATTTTGCAGAATAAAAACTGCAGCTAGTTTATCGATAACTTGTTTTCGCTTCTTACGAGACACGTTACCATCTTCAATCAGCATGCGCTCCGCCTCAACCGTTGTTAATCGTTCATCTTGAAAATCAACGGGCAAATTAAATTTGTGAACTAAACGCTCACCATAATATTTCGAACGCTCTGCACGTGGTCCTAAAGTGTTATTCATGTTTTTAGGTAAACCCAATACAAAACCGGTTACTTGATAATCTTCAACTAATTGTTTGACCCGCTTTAAACCAAGATTCTCATTGGCTTCATCGATGGGAATAATCTCCACACCTTGCGCAGTCCAACCTAGCTCATCACTAATCGCAACGCCGACTGTTTTAGAGCCGACATCTAGTCCCATTAAGCGCATCTTAACGCTCCTTGTTTAAATAGTTACGGACTAATTCTTCAATAATTTCGTCACGTTCGTGTTTGAGAATCAAGTTACGAGCATCATTGTGCCGAGGAATATACGCTGGATCCCCAGACAAAAGATACCCGACAATTTGATTGATCGGATTGTAACCTTTTTCTTCTAATGCTTGATAAACATTTTCTAGTGTATCTTTAACATTCTTTGACTCGTTATCATCAAAAGAAAAGGACATCGTTTTATCCAATTCGCTCATGACCGTCACCTCGCTTAACACTGATGATACATGAAAGAAACACAAAAAACAATCTTTGTTACCGTTGTGTAACCTAACCACAATATAAATAATAAAATTCATAAAATGGTTCTTACTTGGAATTTGAAACAGATTTTAACTACTGCTCAACTACTTCACTAGGATTAACTTGACGAAAAAATTCTCGGAAGCTAGCTTATTCCGAGAATTTTTGAAGATTGTTTTGGTTAATTCATTTTACACCATTATTTTGTTAAATATGTCTTAGCTGCTTGTAAAGCTGCTGGTAGTTGATCGGGTTTCTTACCGCCTGCTTGAGCCATGTCAGGGCGACCGCCGCCACCGCCACCAATCACTGGGGCAATGTTTTTAATCAAGTCTCCGGCCTTAGCACCACGTTTAACAGCATCTGGTGTTGTTGCAACTAATAAGTTAGCCTTGTCATTTTGAGCTGTCCCTAAAATTAGAATATCACCAGTTGGTTTATCACGCCAATTATCAGCTAATTGCCGCAACTCATTCATTGTCACATTAGGTACAATCGCGCTAGTTAATTGCCACTGACCAACTGTTTCAGTTTGTAGGGCATCATTAGCTTGTGCTTGGGCCATTTTAGCCTTCAAGTTTTGTAAGTCGCGTTGTGCATCTTTTAATTCTTGTTGTAAATGTTCAGCTTTATTTGGTAACTCTTTTAATTGCGTCACTTTTAAATCTGTTGCTAAATCATGCAACATCTTATCTTCGTTATTCAAATATTCAAAAGCTTCTTGAGCCGTTACTGCTTCAATTCGGCGAATACCTGCAGCTGTTCCGGATTCAGAAGTGATCTTAAATAAACCAATTTCAGCTGTGTTTTGAACATGAGTCCCACCACAAAGCTCCATTGAATAATCGCCAACTTGGACAACGCGGACACGATCACCATATTTCTCACTAAATAAAGCAATAGCTCCTAATTTCTTAGCATCTGCCAATGGCATTTCTGCCGTTGTAACTGGAATTTCTGCCCAAATCTTCTCATTAACAATCTTCTCAACTTGATCTAATTGTTCACGAGTGACTTGACCAATGTTGTTAAAGTCAAAACGTAAATAATTTGGTTCAACTAAAGAACCAGCTTGATGAGTGTGTTCGCCTAAAACATCACGCAATGCTTGGTCCAACAAATGTGTTGCCGTATGATTACGCTGAACTTTTTTACGGAACGTTTTATCAACTCGTAATTGGTAAGTTTCACCGACTGTTAAAGGTTGACTAACTTCAACCGTATGAATATTTTGGCCGTTAGGGGCATGTTGAACATCTTTGACCACTGCTACTTGTTCGCCAGCACGATTTAAAATCACACCTTGATCGGCAACTTGGCCACCCATTTCAGCATAAAATGGCGTTCGATCAAAAATCAAACCTGCCGTTCCTGGGGCAACAGTTTGAATTTCTTGATCATTAGCAACGGCAGCAACTAATTTAGCATCATCAATGGCTAAATGTTGGTAACCGTCAAATTGGCTATCGACTTTAATGTTCAATAAGGTTTCATCTTGAGAACCCATTGATTGACGATTGCCACGAGCAGCCCGGGCGCGGTTCTTCTGTTCAGCCATAGCTTCATCAAATTCGCCTTCATTAACAGTCAAACCTTCGTCAGCAGCATATTCAACAGTTAATTCAATTGGGAAGCCATAAGTATCAAATAATTTAAAAGCATCACGACCGCCAATGACAGTTTGGCCAGCAGCCTTTTGCTTAGCAATTAAATCATTCAATAAGGCTAAACCATCAGTTAAGGTTTCACTGAAACGTTCTTCTTCAGACTTAATAACTTTAGCAATGAAAGCTTGTTGATCGCGAACTTCTGGGTAATAGCTTTCCATAATTTCACCGACAACTGGTACTAGTTGATACAAGAATGATTGATTAATCCCTAAACGACGACCATTTAAAACAGCTCGACGAATTAAGCGCCGTAAAACATAACCGCGTCCTTCATTTGAAGGCATTGCGCCATCGCCAATAGCGAAGCTGACAGCTCGAGCGTGGTCAGCAATAATCTTAAACGCGATGTCAGTTTTTGGATCTTGACCATATTTGAATTGACCGCTCATGGCTTCAGTTTTATGAATTAAAGGCATAAATAAATCAGTTTCAAAGTTAGTTGGTGCATCTTGAATAATTGAAACCACTCGTTCTAAACCCATACCCGTATCAATATTTTTATGGGGTTGTTCAACGAAACTACCGTCTGGTAAGTGATTAAATTCAGAAAAGACAATGTTCCAAATTTCTAAATAACGTTCATTTTCGCCACCAGGATAATTCTCAGGATCATCATCTGCAACGTTATTGAATTCTTGGCCACGGTCGTAGAAAATTTCTGAATCGGGACCACTAGGACCCTCACCAATATCCCAGAAATTATCTTCAACTTTAATAATATGATCTTCTGGTAAGCCAACCACTTCATGCCAAATTCGATAAGCTTCCGTATCTTTAGGATAGACAGTCACAAATAAACGTTCTGGATCCATCGCTAACCATTTAGGTGAAGTTAATAATTCCCAAGCCCAAGGAATCGCATCTTCTTTGAAATAATCACCAACCGAGAAGTTACCTAGCATTTCAAAGAAAGTATGATGGCGTGCTGTTTTACCGACATTTTCAATATCGTTCGTACGAATACTTTTTTGGGCATTAGTAATTCGAGGATTCTTAGGCACAACTGTCCCATCGAAATATTTCTTTAACGTGGCAACACCAGAATTAATCCACAATAACGTGGGATCATCCTTAGGAACTAATGATGCACTTGGTTCAACATCGTGACCTTTTGATTTAAAAAAGTCGAGAAACATTTGCCGAAATTCAGCACTCGATAATTTTTTCATTGATATTCTCCTTTAGATAAATACTTATTTATGACAATGGCTCAAGAACACGCATTGTCGTGACTCCAGAAAATGCTCGGTAGAACGTGTAGACGTCACTTTAAGCCAATTCAAAATCAAATTGTCTTAAAGCTGAGTCTTATTGTAAGTGCTAAAGCACCAACAATAATTTCATCACTGACCGGTATTTTCTTCCGTCACTGAACGAATATACCATTATAAAAACAACATGTATTACATTCATATTGTTGCAAAAAGTTGAAGATTAATGTAACCGAGAACTCGTTTATCAGTGCTGGAGAGAAATCGCGGTCAACTGTGAAATTGATGTTAATGCTTTAGCATTTACATCAAGGCCTAGCTTTGAAACAATCTTTGATTGGTTCAAAGTAGTGCCCACAGTGTTCCACCAGCGTATTTATCGTAAGCACGAAGAACATGTTTTTTGGAGTTACAAAAAAATCATTAACTTCGTAGAAAATAAAAAACACCGCTGCAATTTCAAGGACGCCAATGCGCGGTACCACCTTGATTGCAACGATGCGATTCGTTAACCACTTAATTAATTTATTTAAATAATCGATGGAGAGCATTAATTAGTTGTATTGAAGACCTCACACTAACCGGCCTCTCCCTGAACAAAACAACTAACAACATATTCCAAGTCAAAAATTATTATAGTGAACATTGTACTTAAAGTCAATCCAACTGAACGTTAATCACTGGTCGATAAACAAAATCAGCTGTTAAAGTCTCCGGTAAATCAATTTCTAAATCTGCATTGATTAACTGTGCCACAATTTCTTTAGAATCGGCTTCCACTGCAAAGGGATTGGCCTTAACAATACCAGAATCATTAAGTAATTCATGATTTTGAGCTGTTGGAAACGCAACACCATAACCAGTTTGATAATAATCTGTTGTTAGCCAATCTTGATTAATTGGTAACTCAAAAGGACTTAAATTGCCATTAGCACTATATTCCCATTGATTTTTGGTAGCCAAATTACAACCCACCGCTCGTAAATGATGGCGTAATTCTCGATACGACCAATTCTTTCTAACCGCTAGTGCAATATTGTCTCCCGCGGTTGTCTGAAAAACCAGTTGCCCAACTTTAGTAGTTTGCTGAGTTGTTGTAAAAGGGTCTAAAGAATGCTTACGACGATAAAGAAAAGCATCAATCTCACTGGCATAAGGCTTTAAAGCTACTTGATCGCCTTGAATTTCACCAGTAATAGTATTTAGTTCACCAATCAACCACAAATTAGCAGTTGTTGCCGTTCGTGCAATCATAAATGGACTAATTGCTTTAATACCGTCCGCAAAATGTCCTTGTAAGTTACCGGGTACAAAAATAAAAGTCTGTTGATTCAAGTCCGCCTGACAGCTATCGATGGTTATTTGACCATATTGCATTTTAAGTGAGCGAATATTAGTCACTGGCCATAGAGGCCGAACAAAATAACGAATAATTTGCCGAAATATATCTAACCGCCGCTGATTAGAAAGTGCCTGCCATTGGGGTAAATAAATTTCTTGTTCGTTCATCGCTTATGTGACCGTCGAATTGCCCGTTGCTCTTGCCGATTTTCAATCTTACGTTTAGCACGGCGATCTTCAGACAAAGCTTTCTTAATCTTATTACGATAACCTGGCTTATGTTTGCGTTGTTGCTTTTTAACCATGCCGACCATTTTAGGATCAAGTTTTTCCTTAGTCGCTTGGCGATTAGTCCGACGTCTGCGATCATAAGAATCAACAATTTGACCGTTAGCTAAAGCCTTAGGTGTAAACTTAATGCCTAATGCTTCAATCTCACTAACTTGATGTTCGTCATCAGGGCCATACAAAGTAATCGCAGTGCCTTCAAGGCCATTACGGCCAGTTCGGCCAACTCGATGAACAAAATATTCTAAATCCTTCGGAATTTCATAGTTGATGACAAGTGAAGCGCCAGGAATATCAATTCCTCGAGCCGCTAAATCAGTAGCAACAACGTATTGATATTCTAAGTTTTCAACTTGCTTCATAATGCGTTTACGCTCACGAGGCTGTAAACCGCCATGAATTTTAGCAACTTTGAAGCCCTTAGACTTTAATTTGGCCGTTAATTCGTCTGCAGTTTTTTTCGTATTGGTGAAAACCAAAGCTAAATAGGGCTGACCCACGGTTAATAATTTGGCTACTAAATCTGCCTTATTCTTTCCTCTAGTCGCAAATAACCAGTTTTGGACATTAGGGTTGATGACTGATTTAGGTGCTAATTTTACTTGTTGGGGTGCATTTAAATATTTGCGTAGAAATGGTTGTAACTTATCAGGAATTGTTGCTGAGAAGACAGCAGTCTGTAATTGTTCGGGCATTTTACTAGCAATCGCATCAACATCTTTTAAGAAGCCCATGTCTAATGTCATATCGGCCTCATCAATCACTAAGAAGCGAACTTGATCGACACGTAATGCGGAACTAGAAATTAAATCTAGAATTCGACCAGGCGTCCCAATAACAATATCTGGTTGTTGATGAGACAGCTTTTCAATCTGGCGTTCCTTGTCACTACCGCCAACATATAAATGCATCCGGAAAGTTTCGCCACTAGCCTCTAATAATTGTTTGGCCAATTCATAAGTTTGGTTGGCTAATTCACGACTTGGTGATGTAATAACTAATTGTGGTAAATCTTGATTCGCCTTTAACTGACTAAAGAATGGTAATAAAAAGGCGTGAGTCTTGCCACTACCAGTTTGTGATTGAACAATGGCATCCTGACCCTTTAACAGAATTGGAATGACCTGTTCTTGAACTGGTGTTGGTTTAGTAAAATGGATTTTTGTCAAACCCGCTACCAATGAATCTTTTAAATTAAATGTTGCAAATGTTGTTTCCATAAAATTCCTTTCGTTGGCACTTATTGGCCAATTTGATATGCCGCGCCAGCTGCTTTCATCTCGCTGACGATTTGATTAATTTCTTCGACGTCAACTGCATTACCGCCACTTGCTAATGGATGACCACCACCATGGTGAGCTTTAGCAATACCGTTAATGATTGGACCTTTAGAACGGAAGTGAACGCGATAAGTGCCATCTTCCTTTTCTACATACATACTCCACAACAATACTTCGCGTAAATGACCAGGTGTGGAAACGACAGAATTAACTTGATCATCAGCAACACCTAACTTAGCTAATAAAGCACGAGTAATCACCATGTGTGCTGCGCCGTTGCCATCAAATTGTAATTGATCATAAACAACTGATTGTAACTTAGCTTGATTTAATGTCACTTCGTTGAGATTTTGACTAACTTGGCTGTGATCAAAACCAAAACTAACCAATTGAGCAGCAACATTAAAAGTGTGCTCGGTTGTGGCGTTGTATAAGAAACGACCAGTATCACCAATAATCCCTGCGTATAATACGCGAGCGGCCTCAGTAGTTAACTTTAATTGACCTTCACTAGCGTTAATCAGGTCAACAATAATTTCTGAACAGCTTGATGCATCAGTATTAACGTAATAAAGATCACCGTAAGCATCATCATTAGGATGATGGTCAATCTTGATTAAATAGCTACCTTGATTGAAACGAGGATCGCTAACCCGTGGCGTATCAGCCGTATCAGTGACAATAACCAAAGCCCCTTCATAAAAGCTATCAGGAACTTCTTCGGGTTGATTAATCCAAGTTAGATCACCAACTGAACTGCCGACAATGCGAACATCTTTAGCCGGAAAACTATTTTTAATTGTTTCTGCTAATCCTGCCTGTGAACCTAAGGCATCTGGATCAGGATTAACATGACGATGAATCACAATTTTATCACTAGCTGCAATTTTAGCAATAATTTCTGAAAATGTTGTATTTGTATCCATTACTTATATCTCCTCAATAATCTGACAAGTTACCAATGCCTTAGCAACCAACGTATGGTCTGAAATCATATCCACATCAAACGTAGCCAGACGTCGATTTTCATTAACGACATTTAAATGTATTTCTAAATCATGATCTATTTGCACTAAGCGGAAATAATTCAAATCGATTTGATCAACCATACTAGCTTTTTGCTGATAAATCCGCAACGAACGAGTTGTAGCTAACGTAATAAATTCGGATAAAACCCCAATCGATAATGCACCAAGTTCGTTTGCCATTTGCGGCGTGATATGAACACCCCAATCAGGAAAAATAGCATCTGTCTCTACTTGCTCGTGTTCAATTGTATACATTGATTCACTAATCTGATATTGCAAGGTCCAAGTCCGCTCATGAGACAACGGTTGATCTAAGGCCTGAACATTATTGCGATTAACCACACCAACTAAATCAAAATTACGATTGACAACTGGCAACAAATCAATTGAATTCGACGTCAGCAAATGAATCGCATTGGCTAAAGACGTATGACGAGTAACGGTAATTGGATTTTTAACCATCACTTTATCCAAAAGGGTCCCTTCAGAAAAGCCTTCAATATCTTGTAAGGTTACCACGCCAACTAAGCGCCCTTTATCAGTAACCACCGCAAAGCGCGTATTATTCGTGCTCCGGCGCAAAGCTTGATAATCAGCAACTTTTTGCGTTTGCCGCAATACTTGAATTTGGTCAACTGGAGCAAAAACATCCGCAACGGTCATGATCTCTTGCTGAATATTCTTGTTAGAAATCTCCCGATTAATTAAACTAGCTACGGTAAAAGTATCGTAATTAGTGCTAATTAATGGTAAAGCAGCTTCATCAGCTAAATCAATATTTTCCTTAGTTGCATCAAAACCACCAGTAATCAGTACAGCCGCACCATGTGTTAAAGCAATCTTCTGTGCTTCATCACGGTTACCAACAATCACTAACGACATTGGCGAAATATAAGGAATCATCGCTGTCTCGGTCATCGCCCCAATGACAAACTTGTTTAATTCTTTATCAAGACCATTAGCACCACCAAGAACGCGACCATCAATAACATCTAAAACATCTGCAAAAGATAATTCATCGATTTTTTTAGGACGATCTTTTTCAATTCGAACTGTCCCAACCCGTTCAATTGTCGCTACTAAACCGTTTGTTTCAGCTGATTTAATGGCTCGATAAGCCGTGCCTTCACTAACTTTTAAGTCACGAGCAATTGTCCGTACAGAAACCTTACGACCAATTGGTAGCTTCTCTAAATAATGAATGATTTCTTCATGTTTCGTCGCCAAAAAATCATCAACTCCCTAGAACGCTGTTTAAACTCAGCACATATCTTTACGACATGTGCGAATATAACAACAACTTTCATACTGTACTATAATACCAGTTTAAGTATATCTGTTTAGCGACGTAAAAACAATTAAGAATGTCACCACTAAACGTAGACTACTTGATAATTTTACCGATAAAAAAAAACTAGAACATAAATGTTCTAGTCTCTTATAATTTTAGATTAATAAATTAGTCTAAGATTTCAGTTACTTGGCCAGCACCAACAGTACGTCCACCTTCACGGACAGTAAACTTAGTACCTTTTTCGATAGCAACTGGAGCGATCAAGTCTACTTCGAAAGTAACGTGGTCGCCAGGCATTACCATTTCAGTACCTTCTGGTAATTCGATAACGCCAGTAACGTCAGTTGTATGGAAGTAGAATTGAGGACGATAGTTTGAGAAGAATGGTGTATGACGGCCACCTTCATCTTTAGTTAAGATATAAACTTCGCCTTTGAACTTGTTATGAGTTTGGATTGAACCTGGCTTAGCAAGAACTTGGCCACGTTCTACTTGGTCACGGTTAACACCACGAAGAAGGGCACCAACGTTATCGCCGGCTTCACCTAAATCAAGGGTCTTACGGAACATTTCCAAACCAGTAACAGTTGTCTTCAAGATTTCTGGCTTCAAACCGATAACTTCAACTTCATCGCCGACTTTAACAGTACCACGATCAATACGGCCAGAAGCAACAGTACCACGACCAGTAATTGTGAAGACGTCTTCGACAGGCATCAAGAATGGCTTGTCAGTGTCACGTTCTGGAGTTGGGATATATTCGTCAATAGTATCCATTAATTCCAAGATAACTTTTTCTTGTTCTGGGTCGCCTTCAAGAGCCTTCAAAGCTGAACCACGGAGAACAGGAATATCGTCACCAGGGTAATCGTATTCAGATAATAATTCACGAACTTCCATTTCAACTAAGTCGATTAATTCTTCGTCATCAACTAAGTCAATCTTGTTTAAGAAGACAACAAGATAGTCAACGCCGACCTGGCGAGCAAGTAAGATATGCTCACGAGTTTGTGGCATAGGGCCATCAGTTGCGGCTACAACTAAGATAGCACCATCCATTTGAGCGGCACCAGTGATCATGTTCTTGACGTAGTCAGCATGTCCTGGAGCATCAATATGAGCATAATGACGCTTTTCAGTTTCGTATTCAACGTGGGCAGTGTTGATAGTAATGCCACGTTCCTTTTCTTCTGGAGCAGCATCAATGTCTGAGTAATCTTCTGCTTTAGCAAGACCCTTTGCTGCCAATACCTTAGTAATTGCGGCCGTCAATGTAGTCTTACCATGATCGACGTGGCCGATTGTCCCAATGTTTACATGGGGCTTAGTTCTTTCGTAATGCTCTTTTTCTGCCATTATAAAATGAACCTCCTGTAATATTCACAAGTAAAAATCAGCCCGACAATGTGTAGCTGAAAATCCTTTATGTTTAATTATACTACTTCTCGTCCAGAAAACCAACGGTTATCCTTAGAGAAATATCCTCTCTGATTATACGGAGAGTTATTGAAATTGTAAACACTTTTGACCCAAGATTTCAAAAATATTTCGCATAATTGAGCTTAAACAGCCTAAGCATTCAAATTATTGAGCAAATTACGTTCTTGTTCTTGCCAATAACTTAATTCCTTGATCTCTTTTGCGTTAGCCATTGCTGGAATTTGACCCTTGCTTAAGAATTGACGCCAAATTTCATGGGGTTGTAATTCTTGTTCACAAAATGGATAAGTCAATAAAATATAAGTCAATAAATTACTCATCGCCAATTGTTGGTCAACTGTATCAGCTGTCTGATTAAATTGAGCTTGGGCGAAGTCAACCGCAAACTGTTCTAACTCTGGCACATACTGCAATGGTGTTAGCTGATCAGTGGTTAATAAACGGACTTCACCACGCCAATTTAAAGTTAGAAAATAAGTTGCTGAAAATAAACTAATTTCATCAAGTAGCTTTACCCGCACTTCCGGATTTAAAGTGGGACTAGACAAGATTGGTTGGGCTACTTGGACATAAGCGCCTGGTGTTAGGGATTGCATTTTTGCTAGGACAACTGCTGCGTTGCCACCTGTTTTTGTTGTTGCGGCTTGAAGTAAGCTAGCTGTTAACTGAGCAATTTTATCTGGTTCTACGATCACTGTTGCTAATTGTTGCTGTAAACTTTGCCACTGTTTCTTTTCAGCAGCAGAGAATTGATAATGTTGATACTGTAACCGCTGGTAACTTTGATCCAAAACTGCATAATCAGCAATCAGCCATAATTTTTGCCAGTAATCCGTTAACTGCCCATTGCGCAAAAACTCTTGCTCAAAATCCGCTAACAATTGACGCGCTTCAGCAAAATCTTGGCTACGTTGTAGAAAATCAAAATACTGTTGTACTAATTCAAACGGTTGGGCTAGTTCCAGTGCTCGTTGAAAATATTTTTTTGCTTGTAGACTGTTTTTATTTTGCTCGGCCTCTTGAGCTAAACCAACCAAATTAGCAATGGACTCCGTATATTGTGTGATCTTCAACACCTCCTAATAAAAAATAGAACTCACCCTTATCCAAAAGATAAAAATGGGTCCTATTTATGACTAACGATGCCGATTTTGATTAACTTCCATAATCACAGGTAAAATCACCGGATGGCGTTTAGTCTGCTCAAATAGATATTTACTTAAATCTTCACGGACATCTTGTTTTAAGTCGTTCCAATCAAATTCTTTATTCGCTAAATTATTTTCAATAGCTTTCACAACAATGTCAGAACTCTCTGCCATTAAGTTACGATTAGCTTTCACGTAAACAAAGCCCCGTGATGTTAATTTTGGCTTAGCAACAATCTTCTTCTTACGACGATCAATGGTTACCACCGCGATAAAAATACCATCGTCAGCCAATAAACGCCGATCACGCAAGACAATATTGCCAATATCACCAACACCACTACCATCAATCATTGTATCGCCAGCATTAACAGCAGCGCCTAAATGGAAGCCGCCCTTGTTATATTTAACCACGTCACCCATCTTCGTAATAAAGATATGATCAGCAGGCATACCAGTTTCTTCGGCGATATTAGCATGAGCATCAAGCAAGCGATACTCGCCTTGAATTGGCATTAAATAATCAGAATGTAATAAATTCAACATTAATTGCAAGTTAGATTTATTAGCATGGCCAGATGAATGCATATCATCGCTAATGGCCTTAACAGTACCACCAGCACGATAGACTAAATCACGCATCTTAGCGACGTTAGTTTCCATGGCATGGGAAGGCGTTGTGGTAATGAAAACTAAATCGCCTTCTTTAATGTGTAATAAGCGGTGACGATTAGTCGCCATTTTACTTAATGACTTGATCGGCTCACCCATCTTACCAGTTTCTAAAACAACCGTTTTTTCTGGCGGTAATTCTCGTAATTCCTTAGTTGTTGCTAACAAGTTAGGATCTGGCAAAGTTAAATAATTCAGTTTTAAGGCTGTTTTAACGATTTTTTCTAAGTCACGGCCAGTTAGCACTACTCGGCGACCAATTTGAGCCGCCGCATTTAAAATCTGTTGAATCCGCACAATATTGCTAGCCACCGAGGCCACAATAATACGACCTTCGTGATACTTAAATGTTTCTAATATATAACTTGAAATATCGCGTTCGCTGCTAGTTTCATAAGGTGATTCAGCATTGGAAGAATCACTGAGTAACATTAAAACATGATCACGACCAATATCAGCTAAACGACCAAAATCAGTTTGATATTCAGGTGTTGCAACTTGATCGAATTTAAAATCACCTGTATAAACCACGTGGCCTGCACTAGTCTTTAAGTCAATCCCCAAAGAGCCAGGAATTGAATGTGTCGTCTTAAAGAATGAAACAGTTGCGTTTTTAAAATCAATCGCTGTTTTTTCGTCAATGATATGAAAATCATCAAACCGTCGTAACTTCTTCTCGCTAGAAACAGCAATTTTAGCCAAAGCAATTGTCATTTCAGAACCAAAAACAGGAACTTGGTTTTCAACTAAAAAGTATGGCAAAGCACCAATTGCATCTGCATGACCATGAGTTAAGAAGATACCGACAACCTTGTCGATGTTTTCTTTTACGTAAGTAAAGTCAGGAATAACAACGTCAATTCCCAATAATTCATTTTCCGGGTACATTAAGCCGCAGTCGAGGATGTAAATTTCATCTTCAACTTCAACGGCGTACATATTTTTTCCATTTTCGCGAACACCGCCTAATGGAATAACTCTTAAATTTTGTAACATATGAACTCCTTGTTTATTTTTTCAATGCTTAGCAAAAAAGTGGAATTTCACTGGTGATGCCATCGTAAAATTCCACATCGCTAAACTATTAATTTTCATCTGAAAGTAATGCTTTACGTGAGGCGTTAATTCGGCCCTTACCATCAATGCTAACAACTTTGACTAACAATTGATCGCCTAACTTAACAGCATTTTCAACTTTATCTAAGTGACCAGCAGTTAATTGCGAAATATGAATCAGCGCGTTCTTACCCTTAGCTAACTCTACAAAAGCACCAAATGGTTCAATTCGATTAACTGTGCCCATATAAACTTCGCCGACTTTAATTTCACGCGTTAAATCACTGATAATTTGCTTGGCTTCTTCAATAGCTTCCTCATCATCAGAACTAATTGTGACCGCACCAGATTGCTCTATATCGATTTTAACACCAGTCTTGTCAATAATCTCGTTAATCGTCTCGCCACCGCGACCGATAACATCCTTAATCTTAGCTGGGTCAATTGTCATTTGAACAATTTTTGGTGCATATTTACTTAAAGCTAGCCGTGGTTCAGATAAGGTTGCTTGAATGACATCAAGAATTTGTAAGCGTGCCTTTTTGGCTTGTGCTAAAGCTTCAGCTAAAATCGTTTCTGTCACACCGTCAGCTTTAATATCCATTTGTAAAGCGGTAATACCAGAACTTGTACCGGCAACTTTGAAATCCATATCTCCCAAGTGATCTTCAATACCTTGAATATCAGTTAGAATCGTGTAATCAGCGCCTTCTTTAACTAAACCCATAGCAATGCCAGCAACAGGTGCTTTAATCGGTACACCACCATCCATTAACGCTAAGGTACCGGCGCAAATACTTGCTTGTGATGAAGAACCATTAGACTCCAGTACATTGGCAACTAAACGAATTGCATACGGAAAATCTTCCGTATTAGGAATAATTGGTTTTAAGGCCCGTTCACCTAAAGCCCCATGACCAATTTCACGGCGACCTGGCGCACCATAGCGTCCAGTTTCACCAACAGAAAATTGTGGGAAATTATAATGATGGACAAACGTTTTATGATATTCGGAAGTTAAGCCATCAATCGTCTGTGCCTCTGCTAAAGGTGCTAGCGTGAGCGCAGAGAGCACTTGAGTCTGTCCACGGGTAAAGAGACCCGAACCATGTGCACGAGGTAAGAGGCCTACCTCTGCACTTAATTGACGCACTTCATCTAGTTGACGACCATCGGGGCGAACTTTATCCTTAATGATCAGTTCCCGCAAAACTTGCCGCTCTAATTCAGCCATTAGTTCATCAACTTGATTTAGAAAGGCCGGATCGTCATCAGCGCCACTTAAAGAAGCGTAATGTTCATGAGCAAGACCCTTAACTGCTTCAATATTCTCATCGCGTTGCAATTTATCTTCTGTTGTAATAGCTTCACGCATTGTTGAATAATAGTTGGTTTGAATTTCTGCAGCTAAATCTGCAGGCGCGCTTGGTGAAGTAAATTCAATTTTCTCTTTGCCAACTTCAGCAATGATTTGTTTTTCAAACCGACATAACTCTTGAACTTTTTCAAAGCCAAATTGTAATGCTTCTAAAATCTCAGATTCGGGAATCTCATCGCCGCCGGCTTCAACCATGTTCATGGCCTCTTCAGTTCCTGCAACTGTTAAGTCTAGATCAGAGTCAGTTAATTCTTCGGAGTGTGAATTTAATTGTAGTTCCCCATTAACACGGGCAACCTTAACCCCAGCAATTGGTCCAGCAAACGGAATATCAGAAATACCTAATGCTAGCGATGAACCTAACATGGCCATTAGTTCAGGCCCAGCTTCAGGATCAGCACTAAAGACGATATTCGTAATTTGAACATCGTCAACAAAACCTTCGGGGAATAACGGGCGAATGGGACGATCAATTAAACGTGCCGTTAAAGTCGCATGGGTACTAGGCTTACCTTCACGTTTATTAAAACCACCAGGGATTTTACCAGCAGCAAACATTTTCTCATCATAATTGATAGTCAATGGGAAAAAATCTTGATTTGCTTTAGCCGGTTTGCCGACAACCGCGCTTAAAACAACCGTTTCGCCATAACGGACTAAAACAGCACCGTTGGCTTGTTTAGCGACTTGACCAATTTCAACTTGTAGCGGTTTACCTGCCCATTCGAGCTTAAAAACACGTTTAGTTTGTTCCATAAGTTGTGCTTCCTTTACTTGGATTTGTAATTCTATGTATAAAGAAAGCGAGATCGATATGACCTCGCTTGGATAAGCTTAACGACGTAAGCCTAAGCTCTTGATAAGTTCACGATAGCGAACAACATCTTTTTCACGTAAATATGCTAATAAGTTACGACGATGACCGATCTTCTTCAAAAGACCAACATATGAATGATGATCCTTCTTATGTGACTTCAAGTGATCGTTCAATGCATTAATATCAGCAGTCAATACCGCGATTTGTACTTCTGGAGAACCAGTATCGCCTTCGTGGCGAGCGTACTTTTTGATGATTTCGTTCTTCTCTGTTTGAGAAATAGCCATGTTTCTTCCACCTCATTTTTTTATTCCAAGAACTTAGTAAAGCGTCGGTGAGTCGCAGAACTAAGTAATTGGTGAACAACATTACTTTAGCGAAAATTCACTAAAAAAGCAAGTATAAAAAAAGATTCGGTCTCCCGAATCATTCTTAGTTAGCGTTGTTTAATTTTGTCAAACGTGATTTGTCGCGAGCAGCTTTATTAGCTTTGATTAAGCCTTTGGAAGCGGCCATATCGACTGAACGAATAGCATCCTTGTACAAAGCATCAGTATTTTCAGCGTTAGCAGCATTAGCAGTTTCGAATTTCTTAACTGTTGTACGCATAGCAGCTTTTTGGCTAGAATTTGCTAAACGAGCTTTTTCGTTTGTTTTTACACGTTTGATTGCAGATTTGATTTGTGGCATTAAGGTCACCTCCAGAATAGACTAATTCAAACTCAACGTTAAATATTATACCAAACTACGCTAGATATGCAAGTAACTTTATTAAAAAGTGTACTCTTTATTATGCCAATCATTGTTAAATCAGCCGATTGCATAATTGATTTTATTTTCTTGTCTGGGATTGATTACGACTGGAAAATTTAATAATGAGTAATTGTAAAGCTTGTTCCTTGTTTGCGCGCCCTGATTTAATTTGATAATCCAAGTTAACTAATTCTAACGACATATCCTTTAGTTGTTGCAAGCCAAATTGGCGTTCTTGTTGAAGGGCTAGTTTAACCCGATAAGGATGAACCTTTAATTGGCCGGCAATATCGCCTTGAGAAAAACCATTTTGGCGTAAAATTTTAGTTTGTAACAGTAAACGAACTTGAGAAGTAATTAACGATAATAATTGGATTGGTTCATTGCCATTAATCAATAATTGCCGATAAGTGGTTAAAGCTGCTTTTTGCTGACCATTAAGTGTATTAGCGACTAGACTAAAAACATCATCATCAACCACCTGCTCAACGACTTGATCAACATCTGCCACGGTAATTTTTTGTCCCGGACCTACATACAATGCCAGTTGCTGTAATTGCTTAGCCGCTAACGTATATTGATCATCTACGCGATGTTGCAATAACTCCAAAGCCGCTGTCTCAATTTGAATCTTTTGTTCTTGGCACAATTGTTGTAGTGCTTTGGTTAATTGGTAGCCCTGAAGTTTACTGGCATCAACGATCAAAGCCTGCTTTTCAACTGCCTTAGTGACTTTTTTACGCTCATCTAGCTTTTCGTAATTGGCCCAAAAAATAAGTTTTGTACTTGGTTGAGGCTGTGCCAAATAGTCAATTAACGCATCAAATTCATGATCAACTTTATTTTTACGCGCTTCACCTGTTAAAAAAGTGGGTTGGGTTAGCATCACAACTCGCCAATCTCCAAAAAACGGAATTGAAGCTGCATCATCTAAAGCTGTCCCAATGCTGTCCTCGGATAAATCATAGCGACCATAATTCATCTCTTGTTCTTCAGGTGACAATAGCTGTTCAAAATAGGCTTTGGCTTGATCTAATAAAGCCTGTTCTTGGCCCAAGACTAAAACGACTGGTGGTAAATCAGTCAATGACATTTTCTTTAGTTGTGTAACAGAAATACGATTGGCTTTCTTATTGGCCACTGTTTTGTTCATTCCCTACTAATTTTGTTCGTAACTGACTTTGCTTGGTTAACGGTTTAAAATACCATTCAATCATACCATATTGCGCAGTGTTTAAATACGGGACTTGTAACTGTTTAAGGGTGGTTAAGGTTTCTTGACTAGGATGGTGATAATGATTATTTCGTCCCGACGAAATCACAACTAACCGAGGATTGATTTGAGAAATGAAGCCAGGGTCATTAGATGTTTTACTCCCATGATGACCAGCTTTTAAGTAATCAACTGTTAACGTTGGATATTTTTTAGTGATAGCCAATTCGCCAGCGCGATCTAAGTCGCCAGTAAAAAGCCATTTTACATTTCCCAATTTTAAAAACAAAGTTAGCGAATCTTTATTTTCGCCTATTCCTGGTTGCTGAGGCGCCACAAACCAGCCATTTAAGCGTTGATCTTGTAATCGTTCGCCAGCAAGTTTGGGTAAAAAATGAGTTTTAGCTGATGCTGGCTGTAACTGGGCGATAAAATTAGGATTCTGCGTCATTCCTCGTGTAAAAACAATATTCTTAACTGGAAATTTCTTTAGTAATATGGCTAAATCACCTAGATGATCAGCATCTTGATGTGTTAATAAGACATAATCAAGTTTAGCAATCCCCTGACTACGCAGATATGGAATCGTTATCTTTTCAACGCGGGATTTTGCCGAGCGTACTTGCCAAGGATCACGAGTAAAAGCTAATTGCCCACCAGTATCAATTAGTAATGTTCGTTTGGGAAAAGCTGTTTGTACTAAAATACTGTCCCCCTGTCCCACATCAATGACAGTAACTTGATCCTTAAAACCAAGACGATAATAGCCACCTACAATTAGCAAAGGTAGCATCAAAATAGTAATTTGCTGATGTTTTATTTTTGGTGATTCAAAAACAATTAAGGCATAAATCAGCAAACTGCCAATCATCAAAAGTGGGACTTGACCAATGGTCACTTGTAAATAAGATTGTTGAAAAAGTTTAGCTAATAGTCCATATAAAATGACCCAAATCGATTCAAAAAAATAACACGCTTGTGGAAAAACTAAAGTAACCAGCGTGGCTGGCATAATCAATAAGCCGAATAATGGTGCAAATAAGCCACCCATCAATAAAGCAATCAAGTTAAAGGTTGCGCTCCTAAATAGAATCAACAGCATACTTAAATAGCCTAAGCGTAACTGTAATTGCCAACTCGTTAATTTTTTCGGTACTAATCTTAATGCAAAAGACAGTATAAAGCTCAATTGTGGGCCTAGTTCTAAGAACGATAAAGGTTGCAGCCACAAACAACACAGCAAAACAATTGTTAATTGGTCCAACGAGGCCATTCTAACTTCCAAGACCTGTAAAAGTTCGTGAAGAAAATAAGTTAAAATAGCTCGCAAAATCCCTATTTGTTGACCAACAAAAATAGCATACAATGGCAGAAAAATAACTAGTAAAAGTCGCGTCACTTCATCAGGAATAAAAATACGCGATCCTAACCAGCGACAACTACGAATTAACAAATCAATGTGCAACCCTGATAAAGCAAATAAATGAATGATGCCCGCAGTACTTAAAAGTTCCCGAATTTCTAAATCGTCGCGTTCGCTATAACCAGCGACTAATGCTCTTAAATGAAAAGCACCATATTTAGGCAGGACCGTTAAAGAATTCAAAAACTTCTTGCGCAGATGACTAACCAACATCCCCACTGATTGAACAGGTATTTGTTTCACCTTAACAATTTCAGCACTAATTTGTTGATGAACTTGGCGATGCGCGGCCCAATCTTTAAAATCAAATTCATGCCAATTAGTCGCCGATTCAATCATTGTTAAATCGATATTCTTTAAAAACAGTTGACACTGGTTATCATTTCTCAATAAAAAATCCTGTTGCTGCTCAGAACTGATTTTCGCCGTTAGAAATATTTTTTGTGAACCACTTTGACCAATGCCCGTTAATAAATCGCCATTGATTTTATAACCATCTGCTTTTAAAACCACCGCTTCACAATTAGTCAATAATTGATACTGATTTTGCCACTGCAATTGACGACCAGTAAATAGCAACAGTATAAGTATTGTGATTATCGTCAACTGATGTGAACGAGCACAAAAAAGGCGCCAGCCTAAAAATAACAAGACACTAGTGCCAACAAGCCAGAACGAAGGCTGCCATAATATTCCCGATAAGGTTAACGCACCAAGGCCAACTAAAAGAAGTTTGCCTGAATAAGAACGATCATAGCCGATCGTCGACTTAGACACAAAATTCATCGCGAATATTAGCTAATGTTTTTTCACCAATACCATTAACATTAGTCAACTCATCAACACTTTTAAACGGGCCATCCTTTTGCCGATAATCAATAATATCAGCTGCTTTTTTGGGACCAATGCCACTAACTTGCTGTAATTGAGTTGCATCTGCTTGATTTAAGTTAATCTTATTCGGTACGCCTGCTTCACTAATCGTAGAACTCGTTGCTGGCGGATCAGTTTGTTCCTGAACCAATAAATCTTCACCTTTTTTAGGAACATAAATGCTCATACCGTCTTGTAGCGGTTGTGCTAAATTAATTTGTCGACTATCTGCATCTTTGGTGAGACCTCCGGCTAACTTAACTAGATCATTAATTCGAGCGTCAGCGGCAACTTGATAAACATTAGGTTGTGCTACCGAGCCTTTTATTTCAACGTATATTTTATTAGGTTTTTCAGTAGTTGATTGTGATACTTTTGAATCATTACTTGTGTTAGTTTCATTAGTTGCTGATGATTGTGCGACATCAGTTATTTGTTCATTCTTTTGCTTTGCCGTGATTGCTTTCAAATCAGCTGAAGTGGCTTGTCCTTTTAATTGATAATGTTGGATGGTGCCTACGGTGATCAACCCTAAAATAACAAAAATTACTGCACTAACTTTTAGTGGTTGTTGTCTGAATCTTTGTTTGAACTGTTGGCCAATATTTTTCATTAAACTTCACCTCAATTTTAAATACACAAAAAGCCGCTAATAATTTGCGGCTTTTTCATTGCATTATTTAAATTGAGTTCATTATTTTAATCCTTTAAATGACTAACGATGCGCCTCTAAATAATTAATCACATCAGCAAACTTACGAACCGGTACAATTTTCATTTTAGTGTTTATTTTTTTAGCAGCAGCTAAAGCTTCATGATAATTATTAACATAATCAGGATCGGCTTTCTTCATCGCCTTCGTCACCTGGTCGTTAGGCGCAAAGAAAATTTTTGCACCAGCGTGATCAGCGGCAACTACTTTCTTATCAATGCCACCAATTGCCCCAACAGTTCCATCAGCAGCAATTGTTCCTGTACCAGCAATCTTACGACCATGTCGCAAATTTCCATGCGTTAATTGCTCATAAACTTGTAGAGAAAACATCATGCCTGCAGAAGGACCGCCAATATCACCAGCGTTTATTTTGACTGGTATCTTAGTCTTGATAGTTGTGCGATCAGTTAAAGTAATACCAATACCATTTCGATTAGTCTGAGGCAATTTAATAACTTTAGCTGTCGCTATTTTGTCTTGGTCGTTATGTTGATAAGCAATTTTAACTTTAGTCCCGACAGCTTTGTCTTTTAAATAATTAATAAAACCCTGATTGCTTTGAAAATGATGACCATCAACAGCAGTAATTGTATCCCCGATCTTAACCACACCAGCTAAACTGGACTGTTTGATGATGTCCATTACATAAATACCTAAATATTTCACTTGATAAGGTTGTTTAGCAAGTTGGTAGGATTGTTGAATCGCATTATTTATTGAGCTTTCCATATAATATTCTTGCATTTGATTATAGGTTTCATCACTAGCTCCACCCATTAATTCTTGAGGACTTAAAATATCATCAAAAGTATTAAAGTGAGCCGTTAACCAACGAAAAGGTGTTGCGCGTTGAATACCAACTGTTACAAGCATGTACGCGCCCTTTTGCCGATCCTTCTGACCATCAACTTTAACAAACTGCGATAATGGTTCAGCCGTGCCAGGTTCTTCAATATAAGCCGGCAATGGCAACATGAAAAATGCCACCAGCAGGATAAAACTAACAAGAATTAAGCTAAATTTTTGCCAACGTCTCATACATTCAATCCTTCAATCTACGACTTAAAATTTCAATAGCTGTTGGCGTCAAAAAGGCTGAAACATCGCCACCAAAAACTAAAACTTCTTTAATCATACTTGATGAAACAAATGAATTATCTTGATCAGCTAACAAGAAGACCGTTTGAATTTCAGGTGCTAACGTTTGATTCATCTGGGCAATTCCAGTTTCATATTCTAAGTCAGCACTATTTCGTAAACCACGAACTAAAAATTGTGCCCCTACCTGGCGTGCTAAGTCAGTTGTCAAAGTTGCTGGCCGTGCAATAACCCGAACACCTGCTAAGCTAGCCACCGCTTCTTTAACAACTTGAATTTTCTCGTCAGTGGTCAGCAGATAATGCTTGCTATCATTGGTCATAATAGCGACGACAACTTCATCAAAAACAGCCAATGCTTTTTTTAATATTTGTAAATGACCTTTGGTAAAGGGGTCAAAACTACCGGCAAAAAGTGCAACCTTACTCATGAACACTCATCCCTTGTGATATTGATAGACAGAAATTTTAGTAATGCCATAATCATGGCGCTTTAGTAATTCAAAATGTTCTGGCAACGCGATGTCGTCTTCTTTTTCTGTTTCGACGATAATATGTGCATCGTCTGCCAATAATGACAAATCAGCTAATTTTTCTAATAACTGTTGAATGATTTTGAAGCGATAAGGTGGGTCTAAAAAGACATAGTTAAACTGCCGATTTTCTGTTGCTAATGTACCTAAGGCAGTCTGAGCAGAAGATTTGAGCAAACGAAACTTCTCCGCCTCTTTGGTAATGGCGATATTTTCATTAATAACAGCTTGAGCTTGACGCTGTTTATCAACTAGAACCGCTGCGTCACACCCGCGTGATACTGCTTCAATGCCTAAGCCGCCAGTTCCTGCAAAAAGATCTAAAACCTGACCACCATCAAAATACGGACCAATCATACTAAATAACGCTTCCTTAACCTTATCCGTTGTTGGTCGAGTTTGATTACCGGGAACCGCCTTTAATCGACGACCACCATATGTTCCTGAAATAACTCGCATTAATTCTCACCTGTACTGGCTGCTTGAGCTTCTTCATCTAGCTTAGCGCCTAAATTCATATTAATTTGTTGACGTGGTGAAACTTCCACTTTTTTAACGAAGCGTAAATTATTTAACGTCTTAACTGTTGAATCTAACTGTTTCTCATCAATATACATGACCACATATTTCATTCGTTTTGAGACATAATAGATCATCCCGTAACGACGTAATTGCCGGATTTGCTTCAATGAATAAACCCAAATAGAAAGTGAAACGCGTTCTTTGATGGCAAACATTATCGCACCCTCTTTTCTCGTTTACGTTTTTCGGTTGCACTAATATTCAAAACTAAGCCCATACAAATTGACAAAATAATGATACTTGAACCACCATAACTAATAAATGGCAACGTCACCCCAGTAATCGGAATTAAGCCTAATAAACCACCCACATTAATAAATGTTTGGACGAACAAAATTGCCGATACACCATAGCAAACCAACATATGGTACGTATTGCGCGAACGCATACCAATTAATAAGCTCCGAACAATTAGAATACCTAATAAAATTAAAATCAATGTGGCACCCACAATACCTAATTCTTCTGCAGTAATTGAGAGAATAAAGTCGGTATATGGTTCAGGTAAATAACCCAGTTTTTGAATACTATTGCCTAACCCACGACCAAACCAGCCGCCATTGTTGATAGCATAGTAAGAGTTAACTAACTGGGCCCCACCATGCTGTTCCAATTGAAAAGGATGCAAGAATGAGCGAAAACGATCCAATTGATATAACTTCAAACCCGAAATCTTCAAAAAGAAAGAAGATTTATTTAAATGACCAATGAAGTTAACTAAAACACCAAATAACGCTAAAATACCTGCACCGCCTACTACTGTAAACCACCAAGCAACCCCACTGGCACCAATTAATACCACCGTAATGAACGCTAAAATCAAAGCACCGCCTAAATCGGGTTGAATCAAGGTTAAGAAAATAAAGACAGCCGTTAAAGCTAATGGTGCTGCAAAAACTTGACCTGGACGCTTGTTAATTAACTTTTTCTCCCGGCGCCCCAGTATGTAAGCAAAATAAAGAACCAAGGTTAGCTTAGCAATTTCGACCGGTTGAATATTAAACGGACCTACATTAATCCAACCCACGGCCCCATTTTGGGCAGCCGAAGGATTGAAGTGACTAATCAGCCGCAAGAGAAGCAATAGTCCCAGTGTAGAGATAACCGCAATCATCACCGTACCTTTGGAATACCAAAAGTGTGCCGGGAAAATATAGGTCAAAGCAGCACCAATTAATCCCACCACAGCAAAGATTGCTTGGCGCTTTAAATACATTGTTGGCGAAAGATTTGATGCAATCAATTCACCAGAGCTTGCTGAATAGACCATGATAATACCAATCACAACTAATAATAAATAAGGGATTAAGATCCATGGATCTAAACGTCGTAGTTTTTCTTTCAAAAATGCCAGTTCCTTCCCAGATAATGATGGTTAGAACTATTATAACATCACTTATCACTACTAAAAAATAACGTCAACGACTTTTGTAAAAATAAAAGAAAAAGCACAAAACAAATAAGATTTGTTTTGTGCTTTGATAATGACAAATAGATTATTTCTTATCAGCCATTTTCTTTTGTTTATCTGATTTACGACGTTCGTTAGTGCCAAGAATCTTCTTACGTAAACGAACACTTTCAGGTGTTACTTCACAGTATTCATCTGAATTCAAGAATTCGATTGATTCTTCAAGTGTTAAGTTACGTGGTGTACGGATTGCAGCAGCATGGTCCTTACCTGAAGCACGAGTGTTAGTTAAGTTCTTACCCTTAGTAACGTTAACCGCAATATCTTGCTCACGGCTACTTTGACCAACAATCATACCTTCGTACACTTCAACACCAGCATCGATAAATAGCTCACCACGGTCTTCTACTGATTGCAAGCTATAAGTAGTCGCAGGACCTTGGTTAATTGACACAAGGGCACCTGTACGACGTCCTGGCGTCCAGTTACGAATTACAGGCATGTATTTCTCATATGAGTGGTTCATGATACCATAACCACCAGTTTGTGATAAGAATTCAGTTGAATAACCGATTAAACCACGAGAAGGTGCTAAGAAAATCATCCGTGTTTGACCATTACCAACTGATTCCATGTTTTGCATGTCACCTTTACGTTGAGCCATTGAGTCAATAACAGAACCAACATATTCATCAGGTGTATCAATTTGGACGCTTTCAAATGGTTCGCTAAGTTTGCCATCGATTTCGCGATAGATAACTTCTGGACGAGAAAGCATCAATTCGAAGCCTTCACGGCGTAATTCTTCAACCAAGATTGACAAGTGTAATTCACCACGACCAGAAACAACCCATGCACCTGGCAAATCAGTATCATCAACACGTAATGAAACGTCAGTCCGCAATTGAGCTTTTAGACGATCTTCCAATTTACGAGCAGTAACAAATTTACCTTCGCGACCAGCAAATGGTGAGTTGTTAACAGCAAATGTCATTTGTAGCGTTGGCGCATCAATTCGTAAAACTGGTAAACGATCTTGTTGATCAGTTGGTGTTACAGTTTCACCGACGAAAATATCTTCCATACCAGAAACAGCAATTAAGTCACCAGCTTTAGCTTCGTTAACTTCAATTCGTTTCAAACCAAAGAAGCCAAATAATTTGGTAACACGATAGTTCTTAGCAGTACCATCAAGTTTTAAGACAGAAACACTGTCACCAATCTTAACCTTACCGCGGAACACACGACCGATACCAATACGGCCAACATAATCATTATAATCAAGCATAGCAACTTGGAATTGTAATGGTTCGTCACTGTTATCAACAGGTGCTGGGATTGTATCTAAAATTGTGTCAAAAACTGGGTCCATTGTATGTGCTTGTGTATCAAGATCAGCATCCATACTTGAAGTACCATTAACGGCACTTGTATAAACAACTGGGAAGTCTAATTGATCTTCATCAGCACCAAGTTCGATGAATAATTCAAGAACTTCGTCAACAACTTCTGAAGGACGCGCACCAGGGCGGTCAATCTTGTTAATCACAACGATTGGTGTTAAATGCTGATCTAAAGCTTTTTTCAATACGAAACGTGTTTGTGGCATTGTTCCTTCAAAAGCATCAACAACTAAAAGGACGCCATCAACCATGCGCATGATACGTTCTACTTCACCACCAAAGTCAGCATGTCCTGGTGTATCCAAGATGTTGATTTTGTGGTCATGATAATCAACGGCTGTAACCTTTGATAAGATAGTAATACCACGTTCACGTTCAATTGGATTTGAATCCATAGCGCGGTCTTCCAAGTTAATATGTTCATCAAGTGTATCAGATTGCTTTAATAATTCATTTACGAGCGTCGTTTTACCATGATCGACATGGGCGATAATGGCAATGTTACGAATATCTTCACGTGTTTTCAATGAGTTTCTTCCTTCCAAAAAGCGTATGCGACAATAAAAATCATACAGACAAGTAAAATAATAACATATTATTTGTTAAGCTTACAGAAAATTATTTGTTAAATCGTTTTCAACTTTGTAATTTTGCGAAATTTTGCCAAACTGTGGGAATTCCCGCAATAATAATTTCACGTTTCAATAACGATGGTCGTTGACCAGCAATCGTATGAGCTTCAATGTTTAGCGCACTAGCAATTGCCCAACCTGCAGCAACATCCCATGGTGATAGATTAGAAATATAGCCAATTTGTTTACCCATAATAACTTGACTGAATTCAACACCAGCACTACCAGTAATCCGCGCACCAGAACTTAATCTAATTAAATCGGTCACCTGATTGATGTTTTCAGATAACATTCGGCTATTAACGCCGATCAATCCGTCTTTAATATCAAGACTAGGCCGTTTAGATAGTGGGCGACCGTTTAACATCACGCCAGTTTGCGGACCACCTACAACAAGGCGTTGGGCCATAACATCAAGAATACCCCCAACAATTGGCTCACCATCAAGATAAACTCCAATCATAGTTGCAAAGTTTTCTTTTTGTTTGACGAAATTCATCGTGCCATCAATTGGATCAACAAAGAAAATCAGACCCGATAAATCATTAATCTCGTCTCCAAAACCTTCTTCACCATAAATTCGAGCTTCTGGATAATAGGTACGAATTTGATTAACATAGAACCGTTCAATTTCTTTGTCACGGTTAGTCACTAGATCGTTACGACCGCTTTTGGTATTAACTTGTAACTCTTCTGTTAAGCTTTGCCTAATTTTATCGCCAGCAACTGTTAACCAAGCGACTAAATCATACTGAATTTTTAATGGTTCAAGTTTCATAACTGCCCTCATTAGTTTTCCATCTTTATTGTCTTAGTCTTTGCTTGGGCTACAGCCTGAGTAACGCGATAAATCGAATAATCAGTTAATTGCTTAAACTCTCGATCAATCGTCTTTTGTTCCATCTTACTAGGAACGAAATTTATATAATTTGCCCAATCTTTTTGAAAAGTTGCAACGACGATTTTATTTTCATAAGCATCTTCTACATCAGTGAAAATTTTCATCACTGCCAACAACTTACCGTTCGACCATTCTGGATCAATTGGATATGTATAGTTTTCTTTCATTGGTTCGCTCCAATTATTATTTGCTATTTATCTTACCACATTTTAAGCCCTTTTTTATAGCCGCAGATGCTATTAATTCACTTTGAATGATGCAATTATTTTCTCTAGGCTTTAAAATAACACTTTTTTTTGCTAGACTTTAACTAACTAGTCTAAATGTTTGGAGGAACTATCTTGTTTTTAATGAATGATATCGTCCGTGATGGTGATCCAGTTTTGCGCGCTGTTGCTAAAAATGTGGAATTCCCCTTATCTGATGAAGATAAAAAGTTAGCTCATGATATGATGGAATATCTTGAAAATAGTCAAACACCTGAATTATCTGAAAAATACGGGCTTCGTCCTGGTGTTGGTTTGGCCGCTCCGCAAGTTGGCGTTTCTGAAATGATGGCAGCTGTTTTAGTACCAAGTAACGATGAAAATGATGACACTCCTGTTTTTAAAGAAGTTATTATCAACCCAGTTATCGTTAGTCACTCAGTGCAGCCAACTGCCTTATCTGAAGGTGAAGGTTGCCTCTCCGTTGATAAAGACGTACCTGGCTACGTAGTTCGCCATGATCGTATTACTGTTCGCTATCAAGACATGAACGGTGAGAAACATCAAATTCGCTTACGTGATTACCCTGCAATTGTTTGCCAACATGAAATCGATCATCTAAATGGCCATTTATACTATGATTTAATCAATAAGAAAGAACCTTTCTCTCTTCCTGACAAAAACACTGTTGTCATTGATTAAATTAAACTAACTAAAAAAGCAGTCGCAATGCGACTGCTTTTTATTATGCATTTATTTCGGAATAAAATAAAAAAGCATTCAGAATTAACTGAATACTTTTAATTTGGTAGAGCGTGACGGAGAGTAAGGGATTCGAACCCTTGATACAGGATTATGCCCATATACATGATTTCCAATCATGCTCCTTCGGCCGCTCGGACAACTCTCCAACCTACGATAATTAATAAATTATCTCATTAACCAAAAAAATCGGTCTCACCGACCGATTTTGGTTAACTCCGGTTGTCAGACTCGAACTGACGACATCTTGATTAACAGTCAAGCGCTCTACCAACTGAGCTAAACCGGAATTACTAGCGTGGCAGCGCCCTATCCTCGCAGGCAGTCTCCCACCAACTACTCTCGGCGCTAAGAAGCTTAACTTCTGTGTTCGGCATGGATACAGGTGTATCCTTCTTGCTATCGCCACCACACTAATTCCTGAGTTTGCTTTCGCTCCCTCAAAACTGGATCCTATTTGAACTGTTTCACCTTCAACACTTGACCTTTGGTCAAGCCCTCGACCGATTAGTACTGATCCGCTCCATCTATCACTAGACTTCCACTCTCAGCCTATCTACCTGATCATCTCTCAGGGGTCTTACTAACTTACGTTATGGGAAATCTCATCTCGAGAGGGGCTTCACACTTAGATGCTTTCAGCGTTTATCCCTTCCATACATAGCTACCCAGCTCTGCACCTGGCGGTACAACTGGTACACCAGCGGTATGTCCATCCCGGTCCTCTCGTACTAAGGACAGCTTCTCTCAAATTTCCTACGCCCGCGACGGATAGGGACCGAACTGTCTCACGACGTTCTGAACCCAGCTCGCGTACCGCTTTAATGGGCGAACAGCCCAACCCTTGGGACCGACTACAGCCCCAGGATGCGATGAGCCGACATCGAGGTGCCAAACCTCCCCGTCGATGTGGACTCTTGGGGGAGATA
>ERZ506250.33-NODE-33-length-59626-cov-5.50048_pt1 | contig 59626 bp, 58 predicted proteins | sample MGYA00512367_ERZ506250 | MGnify/ENA metagenome assembly ERZ506250 | reverse complement strand
GTATCGGAAAGAAACGCCAGCACAATACCAAGGGTAACCATCAGCTGGTACATACTGATCATTTTCCCGCGCACGTTCTCGCTGGCCATCTCGGAGAGGTACAGCGGCGCGGTATAGGAAGCGATCCCGACGGCCACCCCCAACACTACGCGGGCCACCAGCAGCACTTCCACGCTGGCGGCGAAAGCGGAGCCGATAGAGCCGGCAACGAACAGCACGGCCCCTGCCATCAGGCTGTATTTACGGCCGAGGCGGAACGACAGCCAGCCGTTAAACAGCGCGCCTATCGCCGCCCCCAGCATCATGCTGCTGACCACCCACTCCTGAAGCTGGCTGGATAAGGTGAAGTGATCGGTAATAAAGGGCAGCGCCCCGGAGATCACGCCGATATCCAGGCCAAAGAGCAACCCTGCCACCGCCGCGGCGATGGAAACAAACCAGTTCATCCGCCGGGTATCACGTTGCGTCCGCGGCGATAATGTAGAGTCGTTACTGATTGAAGTCATTTTTTTCCTGCCACACAGAGTAAGACATAAGACGAAAGTACGTGACTGGTGGATAAATTAGTCAGGCAGGATAAGCCAAAGATATGGACTATATTGCTGGCAGGATGGGTTTTGTGATGGACATTAAACTTTCAAAGTAACAAAAAATGCGTTTCCGATAGTTTATAACCCTGCTCATACAGGGCGCTAACATTAATCAGGCGGTCATGGATATGGACGATCCGAATTTTGCGGTATGGACAATTATTACTCAAACGGCCGGAGCGTGACTCACCGCCCCGGCCATTGCAACGGGTCAGCGCGCCAGCCAACCGCCGTCCACCGCCACCGTGTAGCCATTGATGTAGTCGGAGGCTGAGGAGGCCAGGAACACTACCGGCCCCATCAAATCGGCCGGCAGTCCCCAGCGCCCGGCGGGAATGCGGTCGAGAATTTCGCTGCTACGCTGCTCATCGGCGCGTAGCTGCTGGGTATTGTTGGTCGCCATATACCCCGGGGCGATGGCGTTGACGTTGATATTGTGTTGGGCCCATTCGTTTGCCAGCAGGCGGGTCACGCCCATCACCGCGCTTTTGGATGCCGTATAGGATGGCACGCGGATCCCGCCCTGGAATGACAGCATGGAAGCGATGTTAATGATCTTCCCGCCGCTGCCCTGGGAAATAAAGTGCTTCGCCGCCGCCTGGGACATAAAAAATACACTCTTGATGTTGAGGTTCATCACGTCGTCCCAGTCCTTTTCGCTAAACGCCAGCGCGTCTTCGCGGCGGATCAGGCCAGCGTTGTTAACCAGAATATCAATATGGCCGAACTCCGCCACCGCCCGCTCCAGCAGCCGGGGAATACCGTCGATCTGACGCAGGTCGGCGGTCAGGCTGAGAAAACGGCGTCCCAGCGCTGTCACCCGCTCAATGGTTTCCACCGGTTCGACGATATTGATACCGACAATATCGCAACCCGCTTCCGCCAGCCCAAGGGCCATGCCCTGACCCAGACCGGTATCGCATCCGCTCACGACGGCCACTTTTCCCTGCAGGGAGAATGCATCAAGAATCATAATGTGTTCCTTTGTCGTTCTGAGCCTGCAGTTTGCAGGCAAGGTTCTGTCGGCCCGGGCCGCGCCAGCGGCGAGGCTGAGCATTGGGAGAACTCTCGGGCATTGCCCAGCTAAAAAAAAATAAAACAGAGTTCCGTTTTGCTGATGATGGCCATCTTAGTCTCGGCCAACATCATTTTCAACAATATTTAAAACGATGTTTCATTTTTTATGATGAAGATTACAAAAAAAGAAAAAGCGGAGGTACATGACGGTAAGCGCCAGGCGGGAAGCGGTTTTAAAAGGATGACGATTCAACCAGTTGCCTGGAGAGATGGCCGAACAGAGGGCAGCAGACCGCTGAAAAGGTGGGAATTAGCCTGAACTGCGTGAGACATCACAAATAATGAAACGATGTTTTGATAAATTAACACCCATCTTTTAAAACACACAACTCAGCGACACGCCTCTGGTCCAGCGGCATCGCAGGAAACAAAGGAGCACTACATGGCTAAAGGCATGCGGGTCAAACTGAATTATCACGTCAGCCACGATCCGGATACCGGGGCGGAAGTTACCCGCTTAACCCCTCCGGAGGTCACCTGTCATCGCAACTACTTCTATCAGAAGTGCTTTTTTAACGATGGCAGCCATTTACTGTTCGCCGGCGAGTTTGACGGCCACTGGAACTACTATCTGCTGAATATCGCCAGCGCCGAGGCCGTCCAGCTGACGGAAGGCGCCGGGGATAACACCTTCGGCGGCTTCCTCTCCCCGGATGATAAGTCGCTCTATTATGTGAAAAATGACCGCACCCTGCTGGAAGTCAACCTCACCACCCTCGCCGAACGTGAAGTCTACCGCGTCAGCGATGACTGGGTCGGGTATGGCACCTGGGTGGCAAACAGCGATTGCAGCAAACTGGTGGGCATTGAGATTGCGAAACGCGACTGGACGCCGCTCAACGACTGGCAGATTTTCCATGACTTCTTCCATAAAGGACCGCACTGCCGCCTGCTGCGCGTCGATCTGCGCAGCGGTGAAAGCCAGGTGATCCATGAGGAAAAAATCTGGCTGGGACACCCGATCTATCGTCCCTTCGACGACCATACCGTCGCCTTCTGCCATGAAGGGCCGCACGATCTGGTGGACGCCCGCATGTGGCTGGTCAACGAGGATGGCAGCCATGTTCGCAAAGTCAAAGCGCATGCCCCGGGCGAAAGCTGCACCCATGAATTCTGGGTACCGGACGGTTCGGCGCTGATCTATGTCTCCTATCTGAAAGGCCAGCAGGGGCGAACCATCTATCGCTTCGATCCTGAAAGCGGCGTCAACGAAGCCCTGATGACCATGCCGGCCTGCTCGCATCTGATGAGCAATTTCGACGGCACGCTGCTGGTGGGCGATGGCTCAGGCACGCCGGTGGATGTCAAAGACACCGGCAGCTATTCCATTGATAACGATCCCTGGCTGTATGTCTTTAACGTGGCGCAAAAGCGCTATTTCCGCGTCGCGCGCCATGATACCTCATGGGCGACGGTGGCCAACAGCCGCCAGGTGACGCACCCGCACCCCTCGTTTACCCCGGACGACAGCGCCATTTTGTTCAGCTCCGATAAAGACGGTAAGCCGGCCATCTATATCGCGAAATTACCCGAGCATCCGTCAATGCTGAACGCCTGATCCACGCCACACTTATTTCTGTAACTGGCCTTGCCCTCCTTCGCGGAGGGCTTTTTTTTCTTCTCTTTTTCGCCCATAAAAAACCCCGGCTGACCGCGCCGGGGAAAACAGACGATGAGGTCCGGGAGTGGGTTAGAATGAGTAGGCCACCCCAACGCGGAAGCGGGTCTGGCGATCGCTGCGGTCATTCACGCCGACGTTGCCGATTTCACCATACGGCGACCAGTTGTTATCCAGCTTATAGGCCACCTTCACGTTATATTCCTGCGAGTAGGGTTTGTTGTCGTTACGGTTCACCCCTTCCGAGCTGCGGGCATAGACATAGTTCAGCTCGGTACGCCAGTCGCCGAGGACAAATCCGGCCCATGCGTCGCCGCGATTCACCTTGTCATCATCTTTGCCGGCATCGTTCGGATAGCGGGTGTACTCATAGCGATAGCGAGCGGCGACATAGAAGCCATTGTCGAAACTGTACTGTACGTGCAGGTGCGGCTTGTAGATGGAGCGGCTGTCGTTGCTCTCTATGGTAAACCCGGGGGTGAGGAACAGGTTGGACGTCGCTTTCCAGCGCCAGCTGATGGTGTCTTCATGGCCATTGCCCACCACGTCCGAATAGGGTTGCGAACCGTTGTCGCCACCTGAACGCCACTTGGCCTCGACGGTAAAGCCTAAGCCATTGGCAAAGCGGTGGGAAACGGAGACGCGGTCGGCATTACTTTTATCGCTCTTTCCGCCATCAATAAATTCATGACGTAAATCTATCGTTACCGCAGTTGCCGCAAAAGACATACCGCAGAGGGCGGCAAGGACCAGAGTTCGTTTTAACATAGGGTACCCTTACAATAAATAAAATGTCATTTCGTTTTTATGAAACATCATTTTATTTTTTAAGTACCATTGTTTTAGTGACCAAGATCGTAGTTATTTGTTTCAAAAAAGGTGGCACAACAAGACGTGACGTAGCTCAATAAATCTGCAGGTGGGAGAGTGAAATACAGGAGAAAGAAGCAGGATTCAGTAAAGCGCGGCGCATAAAAAAGGCCTCCCGCAGGAGGCCATGGAGATCAAGACAGAGCGTCAGGCGCGCTCTACCGCCAGCGCCACGCCCTGGCCGCCGCCGATACACAGCGTCGCCAGTCCTTTACGCGCATCGCGCTTGATCATTTCGTGTACCAGCGACACCAGGATCCGACAGCCGGAGGCGCCGATGGGATGGCCGAGGGCGATCGCGCCGCCGTTGACGTTGACCCGGCGCTCATCCCACTCCAGGACCCGGCCCACCGAGATAGCCTGAGCAGCGAAGGCCTCATTGGCTTCGATCAGATCGACGTCGTCCAGTCGCCAGCCGGCCCGCTCCAGACAGCGGCGGGTAGCGTGCACCGGCGCGATGCCCATCAGCGCCGGATCGACCCCGACGCTGGCGAAGGCGCGGATCCGCGCGAGGATCGGTAGCCCCAGTTCAAGGGCTTTGGCTTCACTCATCATCATCACCGCCGCTGCGCCATCATTGATGCTGGAGGCATTGCCGGCGGTGACTGACCCGAGGCGATCGAAGGTGGGCTGCAGGCTGGCCAGCCCTTCCGCGCTGGCATCCACCCGCGGTTGTTCATCAGTATCCACGGTGCGTGGCATACCGTTATACTCTGTAACCACCGGGACAATCTCGTCACGAAAGCGCCCGGAATCAATCGCCTTGCGCGCCTTATGCTGCGAGCTGAGCGCCCAGGCATCCTGCAGCTCACGGCTGATGCCATATTCCCGGGCCAGGTTTTCCGCCGTGACGCCCATATGATAATCGTTGAAGGCGTCCCACAGGCCGTCATGCACCAGACTATCAATCAGCTGGCTGTTGCCCAGCTGGGCGCCGGTGCGGCTATCGGTAAGGACATGCGGAGCGCGACTCATGTTCTCCTGACCGCCAGCGATCACCACGTCCGCTTCCCCGCACTGGATCGCCTGGGTGGCGAGGTGCAGGGCCTTCAGGCCGGAACCGCAGACATCATTAATGGTGATCGCCGATACGGTGTTAGGCAGCCCACCGCGAATAGCGGACTGACGCGCCGGGTTTTGCCCGGTACCGGCGGTCAGTACCTGGCCGAGGATCACCTCATCCACGCTGTGCGGATCGATCCCCGTCTGCTCAACCAGCGCTTTCACCACCACGCTCCCCAGCTCGACGGCTGAATGGCGCGATAAGGCGCCCTGAAAGCAGCCAATCGGCGTTCGCAGCGCCCCGACGATCACGACATCCTTCATCCTCTACCCCTGCCCATGCTTTTGCGCAAAGAAACAGCGATATACTAGATAATTGTTATCAAAAAACTTTGTAATTGTTTAAAAAAAGTGAAGCCAATCACAAAGAAATATCCTTCCCTTAACCTTAACGCCGCTGCAGATGCTCACGTAGCCAGCTGCCGGCCGCTCCCGGCGGCGCGTTCTTATTCCACAGCAGGTCGACCGAAATCGAGCGCGGCCAGCCGGGAATATCAAGCGCCACCAGCCTGCCCTGTGGTGCAAACTCCGCTACCAGCGCGCAGGGCAGAATGCACCAGCCGAATCCCTGCGCCGCCATGCTGAGCAGCAGCAGGTAGTTCGGCGCCGACCAGACCTGGCCACGTGCCGGCTCCGTGGCACTTGCCAGAAAGGTGCTTAAACGCAGCTCGCGCCAGCTGTGCAGCTCGTCCCAGGCAACCTTACCCTGCGCCGCCAGCGGATGTTCAGGGGCCACGTAAATGCCCATCGCCGTCTGCAGCGGCAGGCGAGTGCTGCCGATGTCACCAGGGTAGCGATCCCTCGCTTCAATCAGCCCGACCTGAGCACGGGATTTTTGCAGGAGATCGATGACATCTTCGTCTTCGCCAATCAAACACTCAAACTCGGTATGAGGGAAGCGGCGGTCAAACTGCACCAGCAGATCTTCCAGCACGTCCGGGTGCAAGGTATCCGAGAGCACAAAGGTCAGCCGCGGCTCCGTCTCGCCGGACAGCGACACTGCCAGTTCGTCCAGCCGCTCGCTGGCGGCAAGGATCGCTTTGACATAGCTCAGCACTTGTTCCCCCTGCGGGGTCAGCGTCGGTTGCCGCGTTGCCCGATCGAAAAGGGTGACCCCAAGATCGGCCTCCAGGTTGGCGATGGCGGTACTGATCGTCGACTGGCTTTTGCGCAGGCGGCGGGCGGCCGCGGAAAACGACCCGCTGTCGACCGCCTCTACAAAGGCGGTTAACGCTTCCGGTGAATAACGCATGAAGTATCTACTTTATCGATGGGTTCTATCTTTTGTTTATCATATTTTTCCATAAACTGCCGGGTAATTTCCTGTTCAGGCTCAAACTGGAGGTAGCTCGCCATGCAACAGACCCCACATCAGCGCAAGACGCTCACCGAACGCGTTATCCATGCCATCACCTTCGAAGGACTGGCGACGCTGATCCTCGCCCCCACCGCCGCCTGGCTAATGCAGCGCTCGGTGGTGGAGATGGGCGGGCTGAGCATTCTGCTCGCCACCCTGGCGATGGTATGGAACATCATCTATAACGCGGCGTTCGATCGCCTGTGGCCGGTCGCCCGCTTTCCCCGTCAGCTAAAAGTGCGCGCCCTGCACGCGCTTGGCTTTGAGACCGGATTCGTCATTATCGGCGTCACCATGGTAGCCATTGTGCTGGGCGTCTCGCTGCTGCAGGCGTTTATGCTGGAGATCGGCTTTATGCTCTTCTTCCTGCCCTACACCATGGCATTTAACTGGGTATGGGACACCCTTCGCGAGCGCGTTATTCGTCATCGCCGCCCGCGCCAGGCGGCGCGCGGGTAACTCCGGAGCGGATCCTGCGCGATCCGCCGCGACTTTATCACCAAAAACTATCGCAACAGGCAAACCATAAATATGGTAAATTGCACTCCTTTTTTTTGGTTTGACGGTTGATAAAGTCGCATAATGTCTAAAATTTGGTCTAAAGAAGAAACTCTTTGGAGTTTTGCCTTATATGGCACTGCAGTAGGCGCTGGGACGCTATTTCTACCGATCCAGCTGGGTTCGGCTGGCGCCATTGTCCTTTTCATCACCGCGCTGGTAGCGTGGCCGCTCACTTACTGGCCCCATAAAGCGTTAAGCCAGTTTATTCTTTCGGCCAATATCGCGCCGGGCACCGGGATCACCGGCGCGGTCAATCACTATTATGGTAAGAAAATTGGCAACCTGATCACTGGCCTCTACTTCCTCGCCTTCTTTGTGGTAGTGCTCATCTACGCCGTGGCCATCACCAACTCGCTGGCCGAGCAGGTGGCGCATCACATGCCGATGACGCCTGCGCTGCGGGCGCTGCTGAGCCTGGGCGTTGTGCTGGTTCTCAATCTGATCTTTCTCATGGGACGGCAGGTCACCATTAAGGTGATGGGCTTTCTGGTCTTCCCGCTTATCGCCTGCTTCCTGTTCCTCTCCCTTTATTTAATCCGCGACTGGCATCCGGAGCATCTCACCAGCCAGATGCAGTTCAGCACTCAAACCCTCCACCAGGTCTGGATCTCCATTCCCGTGATGGTTTTCGCTTTTAGCCATACGCCGATCATCTCGACTTTTGCTATCGACCAGCAGGAGAAACACGGCGACCTGGCCATGGGTAAATGCAAAAAAATCATGAAGGTGGCCTACACCATCATCTGCGCCAGCGTGCTGTTTTTTGTTTTCAGCTGCCTGCTGGCGATCCCGGCGACCTATATAGAGACCGCCCGCGATCAGGGAGTGACCATCCTCTCCGCCCTGTCGATGGTGCCGGGCGCACCGGGCTGGCTGGCGGTAACCGGCATCATCGTCGCCGTGGTCGCCATGTCGAAATCGTTTCTCGGCACCTACTTCGGGGTGATTGAAGGCGCCAGCGAAATCGTCAAAAGCTCGCTGGGCCTGCTGGGCGTACGCAAGAGCCGCGCCTTCAACCGGGCAATGTCGATCCTGCTGGTTTCCGCCTTCACCTTTGCGGTGTGCTTCATCAACCCGAATGCTATCTCCATGATCTACGCCATCAGCGGGCCGCTTATCGCCATGATCCTGTTTATTATGCCCACGCTGTCGACCTGGCTCATACCGGCGCTGAAGCCGTACCGCTCGGTGGGTAACGCCATTACGCTGGCGGTCGGCCTGCTCTGCGTCTCCGTGATGTTCTTCGGCTAATCGCCTCTGGCGACAGCGGCTTGCCTGAGCCGCTGTCGCACATTCTGACAATATTCTCGCCCTTTCCTTTCCCCTGAGCGGATTACACTTACGGCTTAGCCATCGTGAGGAGAGTTCGTATGTCCAGTGTCACCTTATCCGGTCGCGGCACGCTCGGCGATCGCCAGGTTTATCGGTTGGGTTATGGCGCAATGCAGCTGGCTGGCCCCGGCGTCTTCGGCCCGCCGAAAGATCCCGAGGAGGCGGTGCGCGTACTGCAGGCCGCCGTCGAGGCCGGAGTCAACCATATCGATACCTCTGATTTTTACGGGCCGCATATTACCAATCAGCTGATCCGCAAAGCGCTCCACCCCTACCCTGACGATCTGTGCATTGTCACCAAGGTCAGCGCCCGCCGTGACGAGAAAGGCAACTGGCTGCCGGCCATGTCGCCTGCCGAACTGACCCAGGCCGTCGAGGACAATTTGCGTCATCTGGGGCTCGACGTGCTGGAGGTGGTCAATTTGCGCAGTATGCTGAGCCCCCATGGCCCGGTGGAAGGGTCGCTGGAGGCGCCGCTCGCTACGTTGCTGGAGCTTAAGGAGCGGGGTTTGATCCGCCATATCTGCCTGAGTAACGTGACGGCGAAACAGGTCGCCGATGCACAGAAAATGACGCCCATCGTCTGCGTACAAAACCTCTATAACATCGCCCATCGCGCCGACGACGCGCTGGTGGACGCGCTCGCCGCCCAGCACATCGCCTGGGTGCCCTTCTTCCCGCTGGGCGGTTTTACACCGCTGCAGGCACAAGAGCTGAACGACGTCGCGGCCTCGCTTGCGGCAACGCCGATGCAGGTCGCCCTCGCCTGGCTGCTCCAGCGTTCGCCTAATATTTTGTTGATCCCCGGCACCTCATCCCGGACGCACCTGGCGGAAAATATAGCCGCCGCCGAACTGGCCCTGCCGGCGGAGGCCTTGCGTATTCTGGATAATATTGCTGCCAGTACGCACCCCTGACCCACCAGACGAAATGGAGGGGCCCCCTCCCTCCTCAATATTTGCCTGGAAAAACCCCAACACTGCTGGCACTATAGATCCTACAAATGGGGCATGATCGACGATCTTTTCTCATCGTCCCCGATAATCAATCTTAAGTTTATATCCTTCGACCGGTCTCCAGCTTGGAGGCCGTTGTCGTTTTTGTCACGACCAAAATTGGAAACTCTTGATTACAGGAAAAACAATATCGAATTCCAAGTTTATACAAATCAATCTGGCTGCAAAGATAGCCAATAACATCAAACGCTCATAAAAACATCTGATTAACCCAATCAGAATGTTGCTATTGCTATAAGAAAAATCAAACGCTTCATCACAACTATTTACAAGGGATGCACATGACAGAGGGAACGATAAAGACCAGTAAGTATGAAATTATTGCTATTTTCCGCGAGGAGTTGCGCAAACGTACTGAAATTGAAATATTTTTTAACAACACCAGTATCATTACCCAACTAACACGCGTGGATTTTGCCGAGTTTCATATTCAGACCCATCGTAAAATCCCGTCAGGCCATAAGACTCGCTTTCTCCTGCATAGTGATTCAGGGAAAATAGAGTTTAATGCAACGCTGACAAAACATGACAATAGCGGTGTGGACAAGGGTATCCGCTATGCTTTTTCATTGCCTGAATGCCTCCAGGTCGTACAGCGTCGCCGCGATCCCCGCTTTCGTTTACGCCATGAACATGACTTTTATTGTCGCGGCCGCCATAAGAATGGCGAAAACTATCTTTTCGAGATCAAAGACATTTCTGACGGCGGTTGCGCATTGATAACCAAGACGCCAAATCTGAAATTCCTCAGCCATAACGCGTTGCTGAAAAACGCCGTACTGATGCTGGCGGAATATGGTGAGATCACCATCGACCTGATGGTAAAGAATGTCATTGTTATCACCCTGGATAACACCAATGAAGAGAGCGAAAGTTACTATCAGATATCCTGTCAGTTTAAGTTTCGCCATCTCGATGACCAACGCAGAATAGAGAAGATACTGCTGGACCTGATCTTAGAAGCCAAGCGCAAAAAGAGAATCTGATAACCTTGGACAGTATATTGTTGTACACCAATGATAATCTTATTGGTCATTCAATCTATCACTACCTTATTGATAGCGATGAAAATGCCACCCGTCTGAGCTATGAGGATTTTCTCCATGGGAATCATAATCCGGACGCTCAGACGGTTATTTTCAATTTAATCAATAAGGATATTTCTGTCATCAGACTGGTGGGCTTGTTGAATACGCTGCGCTTTTCCCTGCTGCGCTACCAGCAGCCGGTGCTGGTGGTAAAAAGCGAGATTGCCGGGCTGTGCAGGGAGTTGATAAAGATTGATAATGCGATGATTATTACTGAAAAATCACCACTCACCCTGTTTGCCTCTATCGCCCAGCGCGCGAGCGGCGTCAGTCAACTACCACCGCAGCGATTGCGCAAACAGCTGTCGCAACGCGAATGCCAGATACTGGAATTATTGATTGCCAACAATAACAATAAGCGTATTGCGGCCCTGCTCGGTATTGCCCATAAAACGGTTCATAGCCACCGAATCCATATCATGCAAAAACTGGGTATAGATAATTCCCGTACCATGAATCAGCGTATTGCCGCCCTGCATCAATGTTAAATGTAAATGAGGTAAATCGGTAGCGGAGAAAGCGTACTTATTCGCTGCTGATTTACATTTCACGCCATTCCCATTAATCATCAGGTAGCCTATAATTCATGTATCCTCTACCTATTGTCTGACTAACCTCTTGATGAGGGATAATGAACACTAAAATATCCGAAGACAACATTTCATCTCGTAATGATATCGCTGTACGCTACGTCTTTCAGAAAATGTTTTCCCCACAAGGCACTCTGGTCGCGGTGGAATGTTTAAGCCGCTTTGATAATCTTTCTATTTCCCCCGAAGATTTTTTCCGCCATGCTACCGCCGCTGTTCGGGAACGTATTTTTCTCGAACAACTGGCGCTGATTGAAAAGCATAAAGCATGGTTTTTACGTAACCATATTTCCGCAACAATTAACGTTGATGACCATATCCTGAACCTGTTGCGCCAGAAGGATATAAAAGCCAAAGTCGCCGCCCTGACCTGCGTCCATTTTGAGGTAACCGAAAACGCCGAGAATCTGCTGCATAATTCTCTTGCCGCCTGGCAGAATCCACAGGATACCTCCCTGTGGCTCGACGACTTCGGCTCCGGCTACGCCGGGATTAATGCTATTCGCGGTTATCATTTTGACTATGTGAAAATTGATAAGGATTTTTTCTGGCACCTGATGCGCAAAGAGTCCGGCCGTCAGTTGATGGATGCGCTGGTGACCTTTTTATCGCGCAATCATCATAATGTGATTATTGAAGGTGTAGAAAGCGAAGCCCATAAAGAATGGCTGCAGGGAATGGAGTGGTTTGCTATCCAGGGACATTACTGGCGGGAAGTCAGTATTGAACAACTGGTCGCCGACGATATTGCCATGTAACAAAGCCGGGAATTCCCGGCTTTTTTGACATTACTTAATTATAAACTAATTCCCACGTTGCCCAGCTGGTAATCGGCCCGCTGGTGGCGCTTTTTGGCGTGGGCGAAACATAGCCAACGTAATAAGTAAACAGGCCGCCGCTGACCGCGCTTTCCTGCAAACGCACCTGATTTTGCTGCGGGTCCGTCGGGACAATTTTATTACTCTTATCCAGCGTATTATTATCGTTAGTCGATAGCGCCAGATAAATATTCTGCGCACCATCTGGCAAGGTATTGGCCAGATAGCCGGCGTTTTCGTTGCCAACCGCCGTCAGTAAAAAACCATCGACCCAGCGCACGCTGACCCGACGCACCTCATCCTGCGAGGCGGCCCCACCGTCATGGCGCAGCTGGCAGTTTGACAGTGCCAGGGTAAACGGCTGCGGTTTCATAAACGCCCCGGCCCCGCGATCGTGGACTTCCGCCAGGCTGACCGGCGCCAGCCAGACATTACCGCTGCCAGCATGCTGACCCCCGTTTAGCGCAACGCTGCAGGAGATATCTGTTACCCGCCCGGCAAAATCGACACGTCCCCGGTCATAATTGGTCTCAAAACCCCACGCCGAGGGGGCGGCGAGGCAGCCACAAAACAGCAGCCACGCGATAGTGTGTTTCGGCAATCCCTTCATTCCCCCTCCCGTATTAATCGTACGTCAGGTTAAAGATCATATGCGACTCCACCTCGCCGGTACTGGTCGTCGGGCCATACTGATAAAAGCGCGCGTGCAGCGGTATGGTGATGTAGCGAGTCTCCTGGTTGTTCAAGCGGCCGACGGTGTATTTCTTATTAAACTGCAGCGGCGTTCCATCCTTCAGCACCTGGATACCGACGCCTTTCGCCATGCCGCTGCCAGCCTTTTCATTCAGCAAGGCGCCCATGGTCGCTGTAGTGCTGGTAGCCAGCGTTCCGGAGAACGAGGTGCTGATGTTGGCATACCCGGTTTCACTCAAACCGCCGCTGCACTGCAGATCGATATTAAAATCTTTCCCGCCCGCAGTGGTTCCCACACCTTTCAGATCGCTGCGCCGGATGGAGCCCACATCGACATTCATATTCTTCCCGCTCATCACCGTACAGGAGGGCGAAACCACGGTGATGGCGTTGGCGCTTAAATAGGTTTCGAGGATCGGGTTACCGCCGCTCTCCCAGTCATAGGAGGTGTATTTCCCCGCCGCCAGAGTGCCGCTGCCGGTAGTTGCCGCGGTTTTGATTATCTCCAGCGTAAAGCGCGACCCCTCCAGCGAATAGCTGGTAGTACCCGATACCCGCGACGAAAAGACGTCGGGATAGACGATATTGACCGTCGCGCCGCCGCGGCTGAAACGCATGCCGATACCCGGCACGTTGGTGGAATAGATTTTATTCCCGAGGTCCGTGGCCCCTGGCGCAACAATCTTCGCCGCAAAGCGGTTGGTGCCGGAGGTACAGCGATAGCTCGCGCCGCCGGGGGCGCTCATCGTCCAGTCGCGGGTGAGGATCACCGATCCCACCGGCAGATCCGGGGGCACCACCACCCTGCCCACCACCATGTCCAGCATCACCGTTGGCGAAGAGAGACGCGTACAGACGGCCCAGGACGAGGTGGTTCCCAGCGCCATTAAGACGATAAAAAGCGTCAGTAATTTCCTCAGCGACATACGCTATCCTTTGTTGTTTGCTGTCCCAGATCCACCGAACACTGCCCGCCGCTCCACTTCACAATCGCGCGTTTGGCGTTCGCATCGCTGATAAACATCATGCTGCCCTGGCCAACGACACCGATTTCTTTACCCTCAGGGGAGAAAATACTTGCGGCGAACGGCAACGGCTCGTGGTTCGCCTGGCGCGCCTGCAGGGTGAGGTTGTTCTGCACCGTAGTGCCGAACGCCACCTTAACCACGCTGCCTTCCCATGGCACAACCTGCGCCACGGTGCGATCGAAGGCCACGTCGTCATGGCTGCCTTTCGGATCGATCTCGACGGCGTTAATCCGGTACGGGCGCAGATACGGCAGGATGGCATAGCCATTGCTGTCCACACGGGTGCCTGGCGAACCTGGGAGCATCGCGCCGGCCGCGTCTTTGGCTTCAATCAGCGCCATCGTCGAACCGCTTTCCGGCGAAAGCACCACGCCGCCGCTGTGGGCGATCATCGTCCCGCTGGCGCCAATGCCGCTCTGACGATATCCTTCGCCCTGGCTGTAGCTGCCGTTGAGCGTGGTCCATGGCGTACGGTAGCTGCCGTTGAGCGCCACATCGTGCTGGCCGCCGGTAGCCGTGGTGGTCGACACGCCGTAGTTCAGGTTGTTTTCACTGTCCAGCGAACCGTTGATGCCAATCTGCGAGCTGGCAAAGCGCGAGTTATTGAACGAGGTGTTCGACGTCAGGTTGGCGGTGCGGTTATCGCCAAACCACAGCGGGTAGCTGAAGTTGAGTGAAATGCGATCGTCGCGGCGATGACCGGAGCTGTCTGGCGTATAGACGCGCTGGGCGCTCGCCGACCAGGAGAGACGGCCAAAGGAATTGTTGTAGCTGACCTGATACTGCTTCTCGGTCCCGGAACGGTTCCAGTAATCGGAGATACGGCCGCTGAGATAAAACCCGCCCCAGCCTTCCGGAAGGTTCTGGTTCACGGTGAAGGTCATGCCGTTTTTTTGCCGCCACAGGGTGTAGTTGCTGCGGCTGTTTTTTTCCTGATCGACGGCGTATAACGCGTCATTGAGGTTGTAATAGCCTTTCGTCGAGTAGCGATACGCCGCCAACACGATGCTGGTCTGAGTATCGGTAAACATGCGGTTAAAAGTCGCGCGATAGCTCTGACCCGATTCATCATAGGTATCGCTCTTCAGCCGCGAATGGGTCACGTCAAAGGAGAGCGCGCCGATGCCGGTGTTCATCCCGGTCCCCACCAGGAAGGCCTGATAGTCATCGAAACCGGTGACCCCGGTGTAGCCGGTCAGCAGGTTATTGATCCCGTGCTGCCAGGTGGCCTGATAGAGCATCGGCTTGTTGCGCAGAGAACTGTCGTCCACTTTACCGGCAGAAAGCGCGTAGCGGGTCATTCCCGGGCGCAGCAGCTGGGCGACGGAAGCGTAAGGCACGCTAAAGACTTCCACCGAGCCATCCGCCTCTTTCACCGAAACCTCAAGGTCGCTGCCATAGCCGGAAGGATAGACATCCTGCAGGGTAAACGGCCCGGGCGGAACGGTGGTCTGATAGATGATGTTGCTGCCCTGGCGCACGGTGACGAGGGCGTTGCTTTGCGCCACGCCGCGAATTTCCGGAGCATAGGAGCGCATGCCGTCCGGGAACATATTGTCATCGGTAGAAAGGTTGATCCCACGCAGACCGATGGTGTCGAAAAATTCACCATTGGTAAAAATCTGTCCGCCGCTGACAATGGAGTTGAGCTGCGGAATGGGGCGCTGGAGATAGGTCTGGTTACTGTTCCAGTGCGCTTTACCCTGCTGCTGCTGCCAGTTCAGGTTACCGATGTGCTTCAGCAGCCAGCCGTCCCATGACAGACCAGCGTTAACGCCCAGATAGGCGCTGCTGTTATCCGATCCGCCTACCGAAGAGGTGTGACTGTTCCAGGCGTTGGCCATCCAGCCAAGATTAAGTGCGGTAATGCCTTTGTCCCAGAATTCCGGGCTGACATAGTTTTTCAACCGTTGATCTTCATAGATCTGCGGCACCGAGATGTTCAGTCGCAGAGAGGACTGGACCAGGTTATCTTTGACGTTTTCTTCGTTACGCCAGGATTTGAGGCTGCCGCAGTAGCCTTCCTGCTCGCTCAGCTGCGGATTGAGCTTTTCCGCAGCGATGCCGTACTGCGCCAGCATCGCTTTGGTGTAGCAGACGCCGAGTTGACCGTCTTTGTCACGCGCGATGCGCAGATCGTAACGCCCTTTCCACTCGTCGTTGGTATAGACATCAAGGGAGTATGTGCCTTCGCTAATCGCACTGGTCGAAAAGCGCGACAGGTCGACCTTTTCGCGACTGCCGACAATAAAGCCGTCGTTAAATTGATATACCGTTCCCGGGTTTTCCTGTCCGCTGGAAAATGGCGGAAAGCAGCACAGCGCGAGGGCGATCGCGGTGCTTAATCTTCCCGGGCAGAATGACCTCTGCTTCATTAGCGTTTCCCTTATTTAACGGCCACTTTCACTGCGACATCGGCGCCATAGTCATTGATGTTATTAATGGTCAAGGTTTCACCGCGGTTGACAGCGGACGAGAGCGCTACCGTCTGGCTGGACTGCGGCGCCAGCATCACGGTTTTGCTGTTCAGGGCTTTGCCGCCGTCGCGGGAAATACGGCTAACGGTGATGTAAAACGGCGTCGGGTTATTCATGCCGAGGCTACTGCCGCTGGCGGTCAAAACCAGCTTTTCGGCCGCCGCATCGCGGTTGCCTAACCCCGCAGGACGGTAGATAAATTTAAATCGGGAACGGATCGCCAGCTGCAGCACGTTCTGGCCTTCATTTTTCTGATCGGCCACCACAGGTGGAATTTCCAGCAGGTTCAGCCACCACAGCGTTTCTTTATCTTTCGCCAGGCCGGCATTGCTGCCGAGTTTAATACGCAGTGTCTGGCCGCTTTTGGCGTCAACACGCGAGATCGGCGGGGTGATAATAAACGGGGTGGTAATGGTATCCGGTGTCGCGTCGGCATCGCCATTATCCAGCCAGGCCTGCGCCAGCGCCGGACGGTCGGCGTTATTTGAAAGCTGTACCGTTATTTCTTTTTCATTTCCGGGATAAATAAAGCGGGTACCGTTAACAATAATGTTGTTGGCATGGGCCGCAAAACTAAAAATGAAACAGAAAAAAAGGGCAATACGCTTCATGCTGACCTCAGAATAAAAATAGAAGCGGCGGTCATCGCCGCTTTATTATTGTTATTAACTGCCCCATAGCGGGGCAGTTTTATTTTCTGGCGGAATTACTGGTAAGTAATTTCGTAAGTCGCGTAGCTGTTGACCACACCGGTGGTCACAGTGTCCGGCGTGCTGGAGGCATAGCCAACGTAGTAGGTGAAGCGCGCGCCATCGGCTACAGCGGAAGTATCGCCTTTCGCTTTCGGCTGAGTATTGTCGCCTGGGATGATTTTGTTGGTCAGCGCGGTGGCGTCGTCAGTCGACAGCACCAGCTGGATGTTCTGCGCGCCAGCAGATTCGGTGTTCGCCAGGTAGCCCTGCTGCTTGCTGCTTGCGCCAGCCAGCAGGTTACCACCGGTCCAGTTCACGCCCAGTTTGCTTACGTCATCCTGTTTGGTGCCATCGGCAGCCTGGCAGTTAGAGACGTCAATGGTGAAAGATTTCGGTTTCAGGTAAGTATCCGCTGCTGCCGCTTTAACTTCAGTCAGGGTTACCGGAGACAGGTAAACGTTCGCATCGCTACCCTGGCCGTTAACGGAAACAGTACAGGATACGTCGGTAACTTTACCGAAGAAATTAACCTGGCCGCCGCCAACAGTGGTATCAGCTGCATGGGCAGCAGTCATACCAAAAAACGCGGTTGCCATTGCTGCAGAGAGAAGAACCTTTTTCATTGCCATTTCCTTGTCAGAGTGAATTACGAATCAATGAGCACACTGTGAATTCGCATAGAACCAGAAACATCAGGCGATGCTGATTTATGCCACTGCTAATAGAATCTTCGACTGACCGGGAGCCGCAATATTTAAGGCGTCAGGTAACGAACCTAAAAATATAAGTTCGCTGGTGCTATCGGCGTCAAAGAATGCTATTCATTCGCCGACAAATATACATTTGTTCACGTTTCATTAAGATATATAACAAACAAGCGTAAGCTATTAATAAATGATTATTGATAGATGAAAACGAGACTGTGGTTATTTACAGCGCAGGATGTCTAACGCCGCGCAAGGGGGAAATGAAGCCGATCAGACTGCCGCAAAAGCCGACACGGCGCCATCGCGATAAGTCCGAAACCTCCCTGGTAGCGAGGAAAATAACACCAACTAATTCACGCAATGAATGATATAGAGGTAAATGAGGCGCATTCCTTCCTGTGTACGCAAGCAGCTCGCGTGATATTCCTTGCATAACACTATCACCAACTCATTGTTTTTAAATTAAAAAACAGATAAACACCGCTACCCTTATCATCCCTCCGCCACAAAAACGTGATCTAAATCGCACTTTTTGCAACGCACGTTATAGTTAGCAGACTTATTATAAACCCATCGAAAGCAAACACGCTTTCCACCATAAAAGTTTAAAGGATAAACACCATGAAAAACGTAAAATTACTCGCCGCTGCCGGTATGCTCTCTCTGGTTTCTTTCGCTAGCTTCGCTCATCCGGTGAGCGTGACCGCTGACACCCTGGACAGCGCAGAAGCGAAAATCGCAACCATTGCGAAAGAACAAGGCGCTTCCTACCACATCACCGAAGCCTACACCGGCAACCAGGTCCATATGACCGCCGAGCTGTCTAAATAAGCGAATGGTTGCAGAGGGAGCTGCCGGACAGGCCGCCTGCGGGTGGCTGGTCTGGCTCCCGCCGCCCACCCCACACGCAGCAATGTCGAGCCCCGTTACGGGGCTTTTTTCGTTTTTGCTCCCGCTGCCTGGCGCGCCAGCGCGCGCTGGATAGACAACACGCTCGCCAGCACCACGATCAGTCCCACCAGCGCCATTCCCTGGATCTTTTGTCCGAGGAATATCCATCCCAGTACCACGGCGGTCACCGGGCTCAGCAGACTCATCGCCGATACCGCCACCGGCGAGAGGCGGCCAATCCCCCGGAACCACAGACCATAGGCCAGCATCGCACCCGCCACGCATAGCCACAGATAGCCAGCCACCTGTAGCGCTGTCACCTGATGTAAAGGTGGATCAATCAGTAGCGCCAGCGGGGCCAGCGCGACGATCGGCAGGGAGAGCGCCCAGCGCCGGGAGAGCCAGGTGCCCAGCGCCATACTGAGCGCCCCAAGAAATGCCGCGCCGATGCCCAGCGCATCAAGGACGGATCCCGGCGACAGCAGCAGCATCGCCATACCGAGTATGCCGGCGATGGCGGAGAACACCGCCAGCCAGGGCGAACGCTGTCGGTCTACGCACCAGGCGAGGAGCATCACCAGTAGCGGCTGGATCGCACCGATCACCGCCGCCAGCCCGCCGGGTAAGCGATAGGCGGCGATAAACAGCAGCGCCTGAAACGCGCCGATATTTAACATGCCGGTGACGATAAGCTTTACCCATTCGCCGCGCTGCGGAAAGCGACGGCTCCAGATCAGCAGGGCGATACCTGCCGGCAGCACCCTCAATAGCGCAGCGATAAAGGGTCGATCAGGGGGAAGAAACTGGGAGGTGACGATGTAGGTTGTTCCCCAGATAGCGGGCGCCAGCGCGGTGAGCAATAAGTCGATCATCAGATTACGTGAGAGAAAAGCCATGATTTTATCTTCACTTCAAGGTAAATTGGTCCCTGAAGTATGTACCGCCAAGTATCTTGATATCAAGACAAGTGAGCACTGATGGACAAATCACCGCCGATCGACGCCGTGGATCGCATCCTCGCCCAGTGGCAGCGGGAACGGCCAGATCTGGACTGCAGCCCGATGGGGCCGATAGGTCGCCTGAAACGATGCGCTATGCTGCTGGAGCCGCAAGTGGAAGTGGCCTTTACGCGCCACGATCTGGTGCGCTGGGAGTTTGACATGCTGGCGACGCTGCGGCGCGCCGGGGCGCCTTTCGTACTTTCGCCAACCCAGCTCTTCTCTACGCTGATGATTACTTCCGGCACCATGACCCATCGTCTGAAGGCGCTGGAGAAACGCGGGTTTATTACCCGCCTGCCCAATCCGGAAGACGCCCGCAGTATGCTGGTCGCCCTGACGCCCGCCGGACGCGAACGAATCGATGCCGCAGTGGAAACCCACGTCGACAACGAACGACAACTGCTGGCAGGACTCAGTGACGGTGAACGCCAGCAGTTGGATCAGGCGCTGCGGGTGTTGATGCGACTGCTGGAAACGGGCTAACAGCCAGCCGCGATAAAGTCGCCGTTGGCGCTGATCGGCACCACGGTGAAAAACAATCCCACGGCAAAGAGGATCAGCGCCAGACCGCCGAGGATCTTCACCAGCGGTACCAGCCAGGGCCGCGGGCGGTGATTCGTGGCCAATCGTTTGACCGTGCGATGACGCGCATAGTGAACCAGCAGCGACAGACCGAGGATCGAGAGCGCGGTGCCAAGCGCCATGCTCATCACCGCGGCGATGCCCCAGCTGACAATCCCCAGCGCGTTGGCGAATAATAAAATCATGATCGCCCCGCTGCAGGGCCGAACGCCGATAGCCAGCACCACGCCAAGGCGCGTCTTCCAGTCAGCGCCCTGCAGATCCTGCCCCACACCGTGGTGGCCGCAGCCGCACGAGGCGTCATGCTGATGCGCTGGCGTCAGACGGCGAATCACCTGTTTTGCCGGCCACAGGCTTTGCAGAGCGCGAAAGATAACATAAGCCCCAAAGACGCCGATGGTCAGGGCGCTGATCTTCTCGACGTACCAGCGGCTGGCGCTAAGATCGCCGGCGGCCAGATTCAGCCCCACCGCAAGAATAAAGACGAAAAGTATCGCAGTGACGCCCTGCAACAGGCTGCCGAGAAAGGGCACCACTCGCGCCGCCGTCAGGCTCTCCTGATTGGTGCTCAGGTAGGTCGTCACGATAAATTTACCGTGTCCCGGTCCGACGGCGTGCAGCACGCCATAGAGAAAGGCCCCCACCAGCAGCCAGATACCGCCGCTGTACTGATGGTTATTCAGCAACAGAAGATACATCACCAGATAGCGATGCAGGGTAATTTGGGTGGCGAGACACCACTGGAGAAAGTCACCCCAGTGGCTATGCAAGGTGATACCTGCGGCCAGCAGGAGAAGGCCGCCGCACCCGGCCGCCAGCAGGCGCCAGTCGCGGAGCGCAATCGGAGTCGTCATCGTTATGCCATTGTAGTAAACGTAAACCGCCTGACAGCAACTTTACGACAGGCGAGCGAAGGTGTCAGCGCTGAAGGGTGAGGAATTTGTCGAAACTGGCCACGGGATTGTTCGTAGTCACCAGGCTCCGCATTATCTACCGATCGCTATCTTCTCGACACCGTATTAGCGCAGAATGCCTCAATATCTTGAGCATACCATAGTTATATCTTTTTATGCGTTATTGGTTACCAATACCTTTTGATAGGAATAATTACTCGAAAAATTACAGATAAAAATAAATAAGTTATTTCTTTGCGAGCATTTTTTGTCATTTATTATGCTGCGCTTCCGGCAAGAATATTCTTTAACTGCTATTTATTTATTGTACTCTTCAGCAGGATCACTCCCATGAAAAGAGGCTTACTTACCCTGGTCTGTATGGCGCTACTGCTGCCATCGCTTTCTGTCCAGGCTACCTGGCGCAGCGACAAGCGCCAGGACGCCCGAGATATCCGTCAGGATAGTCGCGAACAAGGTCGAGATACCAAGCAGGAATGCGTCCGCAATAACAATCAAAGCAACGCCAGTTGCCGTCATGATAAACGGGAAAACCGCCGTGAAGGTCGCCAGGAGGCACGTGACGAAAAGTGGTGAACCGGCAGGCTTCGGCGTATCCTGGATGTGAGTCCTTCCCGCGCCGAAGCCGTTAATTCTCTCCTGATACTGTAATCGCCAACCTGACGTTTCTACTATGCAGCTTATTCTTAACAGGGAAGCGAGTATTCCAACCCGCCAACAGACCGTGTCGCAATACTTACCAGTCCCCCTACTGCCCCCATTGATGTCGTCCTGTATACGTTGACCGTGACGAGTTTTCATCTCATTCAACCGCATGTACCAGATTAAGCTTACCCGTTGAAATACGGCGTAATGTGCTCTATTACAGACAATGCTATTATCACCAGGCTTTTTGCAGTATGGTTTAATCACTGTTGTAGTTTTGCAGTGAATGCTATCCAGACGACTTAAGGTTGTATTTTGTCTGAGAAATTTCTCATGCCATTCCCGAAGGTTGTCGGCGAGGGAGGCTGGTTTACTGGGGTGACATTGCCCAGTAGACAGGCAATCAATCATGACGGCATTGATAGCCGCCTTGCCGTGGCCGGAAGCCCAAGCCTTCATCATCATGCGGGTATCATCAAGAGGATCAGGGATGTACAGGACGTGGAAACCCCCAGGAAAGATTCATCAGTGCAGCCAGCTCACCCTTTCTTTACCCTTCAGATCGCGGCCTCTTATCGTTAGCAATGGAGATAGCCCATGATACCGCTCGCGCTCGTAGCAAATTAAAACGTTATCACCACGCTGTTTCAAAATAAAAAGGCAGTCAAATTTAACAATGACCTGACGCAGGCTCGGAAAGCCAAAAATATGCCTGCAATAAAAGGGAAAACCATGACGAATAACGCCGACATAAAAAAAAGGAACTTCCTGACTCAGAATGAAATTGAGTCTTTACTTAAAGCGGCCGATACCGGTCCTTATGCTGCACGTAATTATTGCCTGACGTTACTGTGCTTCATCCATGGTCTGCGCGCCAGCGAGATCTGTCGTCTACGAATATCGGATATCGACCTTGCTGCCCGATGTGTTTACATCCATCGGCTTAAAAAAGGGTTTTCGACTACCCACCCATTGCTGGATAAAGAGATTTATGCCCTAAAGCGCTGGCTGGCCATTCGCAGCAGCTGGCCGCAGGCCGCCAGCGAATGGCTGTTTCTCTCCCGCAAAGGTAATCCCCTTTCCCGCCAACAGTTTTATCAGATTATCGCGTCCTCAGGGGGACTGGCGGGGCTGCCACTGGAGATCCACCCGCACATGCTGCGGCACTCCTGTGGCTTTGCGTTGGCGAATATGGGGATCGATACCCGCTTGATTCAGGATTATCTCGGGCATCGCAATATCCGCCACACCGTCTGGTATACCGCCAGCAATGCGGGGCGTTTCTATGGCATCTGGGACAATCCCCGTGACAAACAGCGATCGTCGCTGATCCAATAGCCTTGACGCCACGGATGGCGTTGTATCGCGAGCGGTCGACAAATTAAAATATTCATAATTATTAACCCTGCGTTAATTAGGATTACTGTTCCCACAAGTTCTTATTTAATCCTTATGACTGAGAGTTAATATAACCCTGCGTTTACTCAGGAATAATACTGGGTATTTATTGGTGGGAAAAAATTCCCGCGGCTGTGTTTTTAATAGCGGCTGGTAATGAAAAATATCCTTTCATTTTATATACCTGGCGGCAACCCGTGCAGATACTATTGAGCCGATGATTAAAATCTTTAAAATTAAGAATTATCACCCGACGATATTTTTAGTGTCTGGCAATGTAATATGTTATCAATTCGTGATTAATCATCTTCGCCCTGTACCGTTTTAGCATTACAGAACCTTTTTCGTCATGGCGTATGGTTTCGCTGTGACGGTCATTCATACCTATTTTCAGGAGCAACTATTGTGAACCGACGTCGTTTTCTAACCGCCAAAGAAGTTCAGGCCATGATGCAGGCTGCTCGTCAGGGCCCTACCGGCGAACGGGACTACTGCCTCATTCTGCTGGCCTTTCGCCATGGCATGCGCATCAGCGAACTGCTGGATCTGCATTATCACGATCTGGATCTCCATGAAGGGCGGGTTAATGTGCGGCGATTAAAGAATGGTTTTTCGACGATTCATCCACTGCGTTTTGATGAGCGCGAGGCGATTGAGCGCTGGAGCCTGGTCCGCGCCGGCTGGAAAGCGGCGGACAAAACGGACGCACTGTTTATCTCCCGCCGCGGTACAGCGCTCTCCCGCCAGCAGGCGTATCGTATTATTCGCTCCGCCGGGGAAAATGCGGGTACCGTCACGCACACTCACCCCCATATGCTGCGTCACGCCTGCGGTTATGAACTGGCGGAAAGAGGGACAGATACGCGTTTGATACAGGATTATCTAGGACATCGTAATATTCGTCACACAGTACGTTACACCGCCAGTAATGCGGCACGTTTCGCTGGCATCTGGGAAAGAAATAATCTTTTAGAGGAAAAAGACCAGAAGACGAAAAATGAATTAAAAGATTGATTTTAAAGAATTAAAAAAATAACGAACAGGTCAATTGGGGCCAAACTGTTTATATCATAAAAATGTTTTGACATATTTTGCAACTCACTGCGCCATATTTCCGCAAAAAAAATTATATCTCATTGATTATTATCTATTTTTAAACCTGCAATTACTCACTTTTCTCTAACTATATCTCTGCTGCATCGGCGATCCGTCGCCAACGCCATCGCGATTCCTTTTGCACTCCCTCCCACTAAGGCAGATTATATCACCATAAAAATCAAATTTAGCAGAATTTAAAACCACACAATACCAAGTTAACACAAAATACAGATCATTTATCCCAACGAGTCAAAATGGCCCCAATTGTCTCATCGATTGGGCGAAAACTGTGCAGAGCCGGCAGCCTGACGACTCGGCTGAAATCTGAAATGCCTGGAAGGCACAACGGCTGCCAATCCGGTTCGTTATTTCGACATCGTTCAAAGGAAAACAGTATGAAAATCAAAACACTGGCAATGATTGTTGTGTCAGCCCTGTCACTGAGCTCCACGGCAGCTCTGGCCGATACCACCACGGTCAACGGCGGGACCGTGCATTTTAAAGGAGAAGTCGTTAATGCGGCCTGTGCGGTGGATGCCGGCTCTATCGATCAAATCGTTCAGTTAGGCCAGGTGCGTTCCGCGAAACTGGCCACGGCAGGGAGCACCAGTTCGGCCGTTGGTTTTAACATCCAGCTGGATGATTGCGACACGACGGTAGCCACCAAGGCTTCCGTCGCCTTCTCCGGGACCGCTATCGATAGCACCAATACCACCGTTCTGGCCCTGCAAAACTCTGCCGCCGGCAGCGCGACCAACGTCGGCGTGCAGATCCTCGACAATACCGGTACGCCACTGGCACTGGACGGCGCCACCTTCAGTGCCGCGACCACGCTGAATGACGGCCCCAACATCATTCCGTTCCAGGCGCGTTACTACGCGACCGGCGCAGCGACGGCTGGTATCGCGAACGCGGATGCCACGTTCAAAGTGCAGTACGAGTAAGACCCGAGTCAGGCAGGGAAGCTATTCGGGCCAGGAGGGCCCGCTCTCTATTTTCAACCGGAGTGAAACGATGCAGGGAATGAAATCTGGTCTGCTGCTGCTACTGCCTCCGCTGGCGCTGGCCGGTAATCATTGGAACGTCACGCTGCCGGGGGGCAGCATGCGTTTTCAGGGCCTGATAATGGCGAGCTCCTGCCGCGTCGAAGCCGGCGATCGGCAGATGACGGTCAATCTGGGGCAGATCAGCAGTAATCGATTTCATGCTGTCGGCGAAGACAGCAACCCAATCCCTTTCGCGATTCATTTACAGGATTGCAGTACGGCGGTCAGCCAGCATGTGGGAGTGACCTTTCACGGCGTGGCTGATGGAAAAAACCCCGACGTGCTGTCGGTGGGTGAAGGTCCGGGGATCGCCAGCGGGATCGGTATTGCGCTATTCGACAGCCAGGGCCAGCAGCTCCCGCTCAATCGTCCAGCGGATCGCTGGGTATCACTCTACCGCGGACCGACGACGCTAAATTTCGTCGCCAAATATCGGGCGACCGGACGCCAGGTCACCGGCGGTGCAGCCAATGCCCAGGCCTGGTTCTCATTGACCTATCAGTAATTAATCCGCAGACAAACAGGACAACACGGTGAGCAGACAAGGAGATAATGTGAGAAAAACGGCAACGATGGCGCATGGCTTACTGGCAGGATGTGTGCTTTTCGCCGCCAGTATCTTTAGCGCCAGCGCGCAGGCGGGCGTTGCGCTTGGCGCGACCCGGGTTATCTACCCGGCGGGACAGAAGCAGGTCCAGCTCGCGGTGACCAATAATGATGACAACAGTACCTGGCTTATTCAGTCATGGGTGGAAAATGCCGATGGTCAGCGAGACGGCCGGTTTGTCATCACTCCTCCGCTGTTTGCCATGCAGGGTAAAAAAGAGAACACCCTGCGCATTATCGACGCCACCAATAACCAGTTGCCACAGGATCGGGAAAGTTTGTTCTGGATGAACGTGAAGGCGATCCCTTCGATGGATAAATTAAAGCTCAGCGACAATACCCTGCAGCTGGCGATTATCAGCCGCATCAAGCTCTACTACCGTCCGGGGAAACTGGCCCTGCCTCCGGATCAAGCGGCGGAAAAGCTGACCTTTAGCCGTAGCGGATCGTCGCTGACGCTGACGAACCCCACCCCCTATTACCTGACGGTGACCGAACTGAACGCCGGGACACGCATTCTGGAGAACGCCCTCGTACCACCGATGGGCAAAACCAGCGTCAAGCTACCCGCGGATGCCGGGAACACCATCACCTATCGCACGATTAATGATTACGGCGCACTGACGCCGAAAATGAATGGCGTGCTGCGCTAACCCAGAAGCGCCCCGCCGCGCGGGACACGCTGCGCATGACCAGAAGCAATGACAGCCGGGCAACGTCGGACCGGAGGGATAATGTCACATCGGAAATATGGACTGGATCATTTAGGTTGCCGAACTGCCCGGCGCCTGGTATCTCCGGCGCTGGCGCTGTGGCTCTGCTCACAGCCGTTTGCCGCGCGGGCGGACCTCTATTTTAACCCCCGCTTTTTAGCTGACGATCCGGCGGCGGTGGCTGACCTGTCGGGATTTGAAAAAGGCCAGGAGGTTCCGCCAGGCACCTATCGCGTCGATATTTATCTCAACAATGGTTTTATGACCACCCGGGACGTCACTTTCCAGGCCGATGCCCAGGGTCACGGTCTGTCACCCTGCCTGACGCGCGGCCAGCTGGCGAGCATGGGGGTGGATACCGGTCGGGTGCCGGGCATGGCGACGCTGGACAGCACGGCCTGCGTGCCGCTGACCACGCTTATCAGCGAAGCTACCACGCGATTCGACGTCGGGCAGCAGCGCCTGTACCTCACCGTACCCCAGGCATTTATGGGTAACCATGCGCGCGGCTATATTCCGCCGGAGCTGTGGGATAACGGTATCACCGCCGGGCTGATTAACTATAACTTCACGGGCAATAACGCCCATAACACCACAGGTGGCAGCAGCCGTTACGCCTATCTGAATCTACAGAGCGGCCTGAACATTGGCGCCTGGCGTCTGCGCGATAATAGCACCTGGAGCTACAGCAGCGGCGGTAGCTCCTCATCCAATGAGAATCGCTGGCAGCACGTTAACAGCTGGCTTGAGCGGGACATCACGCCTCTGCGTTCGCGACTCACCCTAGGGGACAGCTACACCAACGGCGATGTCTTCGACGGGATCAACTTCCGCGGCGCCCAGCTGGCCTCCGACGACAATATGCTACCGGACAGCCAGAAAGGCTTTGCGCCGGTGATCCACGGGATCGCCCGCGGCACGGCGCAGGTGTCAATCAGGCAAAACGGCTACGAAATCTACCAGAGCACGGTGCCACCGGGACCGTTTACCATTGACGATCTCTACGCCGCGGGCAATGGCGGCGATCTGCAGGTCACGATCAAAGAAGCGGATGGCTCCCGCCAGGTCTTCAGCGTGCCCTGGTCAACGGTGCCGGTTCTCCAGCGTGAAGGCCATACCCGCTTCGCCCTCACCGCCGGGGAGTACCGCAGCGGCAACAGTCAGCAGGAAACGCCCGATTTTTTCCAGGGCACGGCCATGCATGGCCTGCCTGCAGGCTGGACGCTCTACGGCGGCACCCAGCTGGCAGACCGCTATCGCGCCTTTAACCTTGGGGTGGGGAAAAACATGGGCTATTTCGGCGCCCTGTCGCTGGATATCACTCAGGCCAACGCCACCCTGGCGGACGACAGCGAACATCAGGGGCAGTCGGTGCGTTTTCTCTATAACAAATCCCTGGATGAGACTGGAACCAACCTGCAGCTGGTGGGCTATCGCTACTCCACCCGCGGCTATTATAACTTTGCCGATACCACTTACCGCCGGATGAGCGGCTACAGCGTGGAAACCCAGGACGGCGTTATCCAGGTAAAACCCAAATTTACCGACTACTACAATCTGGCTTACAGCAAGCGCGGCAAGGTGCAGCTGAGCGTGACCCAGCAGTTGGGGCGTACCGCCACCCTCTATCTCAGCGGTAGCCACCAGACCTACTGGGGCACCGACGATGCCGATGAGCAGCTGCAGGCCGGCCTCAACGCAGCCGTGGACGATATCAACTGGTCGCTAAGCTACAGCCTGACAAAAAACGCCTGGCAGCAGGGGCGCGATCAGATGCTGGCGATCAATGTCAATATCCCCTTCAGCCACTGGCTGCGTTCCGACAGCCGCTCAGTCTGGCGGCACGCCAGCGCCAGCTACAGCCTGTCGCACGATCTCAATGGCCGCATGACCAATCTGGCGGGCCTGTACGGCACCCTGCTCGAAGACAACAACCTCAGCTATAGCGTGCAGACCGGCTATGCCAGCGGCGGCAACGGCGACAGCGGGAGTACAGGCTACACCGCCCTCAACTACCGCGGCGGCTACGGCAACGCCAACGTCGGCTACAGCCGCAGCGACGGCTTTAAACAGCTCTACTACGGGGTCAGCGGCGGCGTGCTGGCGCACGCCAACGGCATCACCCTGAGCCAACCGTTAAACGATACCGTGGTGCTGGTGAAAGCCCCCGGCGCCGGCGGCGTGAAAGTGGAAAACCAGACCGGGGTACGCACCGACTGGCGCGGGTATGCCGTCCTGCCTTATGCCACTGAGTATCGCGAAAACCGGATCGCGCTGGATACCAACACCCTGGCGGACAATGTCGACCTTGACGATGCGGTGGTCAGCGTGGTGCCCACCCATGGGGCGATTGTTCGCGCCAACTTTAACGCGCAGGTGGGGATGAAGATCCTGATGACGCTGACCCATCGCGGCAAACCGGTGCCGTTTGGCGCCCTCGCCACCGGCGACAGCAACCAGAGCGTCAGCATCGTCGCGGACAACGGCCAGGTCTACCTGAGCGGGATGCCGCTGGCGGGCAAAGTGCGGGTGAAATGGGGCGATGGCCCGGACGCTCAGTGCGTGGCCGATTACCGTCTGCCGCCGGAGAGTCAGCAGCAGGCGCTCAGCCAGCTGTCGGCCGCGTGTCGCTAAGGAGATCATGATGAGAACACTGCAGTATCTTCTGGGCGTCCTGTTCACCCTGGGCGCACCGGCTGCGCTTGCCGCGGATAGCACGATCACCATCAGCGGCTATGTCCGCGATAACGCCTGCGCGGTAGCCGGCGAATCGAAGGATTTTACTGTCGATTTACAGGATAACGCCGCGAAGCAGTTTTATGCCGTTGGGGCGACGACGCCGCCGGTGCCGTTCCGCATCGTGCTGTCGCCCTGCGGCACTTCCGTCACCGCGGTGAAGGTCGGTTTCACCGGCGTGGCGGACAGCGTCAACACCAGCCTGTTAAAACTCGATGCCGGGGCCTCGGCGGCGGCAGGAATGGGGGTGGAAATTCTCGATCAGCAGCAGTCCCGGCTGCCGGTCAATGCGCCGTCGTCAGCCATGTCCTGGACCACGCTGACGCCGGGCCAGACCAACATTCTCAACTTTTACGCCCGGCTGATGGCCACTCAGGTGCCCGTCACCGCCGGGCATGTCAATGCGACAGCGACATTCACCCTGGAATTTCAGTAAGCGGAGGCTGAAATGAAATGGACCCATGTGGGCTGGCTGCTGGCCGGCCTGTTAACCGCGAGCGCTTCCCTGCGGGCGGCCGACGTCACTCTCACCGTCAACGGCAAGGTGGTGGCCAGACCCTGCACGGTTTCCACCGTCAATGCCACCGTCGAGCTGGGCGATCTCTATACCTTTAGCCTGATCGGTGCGGGCTCGGCATCGGCCTGGCACAGCGTGGCGCTGGATCTGAGCAACTGCCCCGTGGGTACTTCACGGGTGAAAGCCACCTTCAGCGGAACGGCGGACAGCACTGGCTATTACAAAAACCAGGGAACGGCGGGCAATATTCAGCTCGAACTGCAGAACGAGGACGGCACTACGCTGAACAATGGCAGCAGCCAGTCGGTACAGGTGGATGAGACCAGCCAGTCCGCTCGCTTCCCGCTGCAGGTCAGGGCGCTGTCCGTCAACGGCGGCGCCACGCAAGGCACCATTCAGGCGGTGATTAACGTCACTTATACCTACGCCTGAGCCAGGAGAGCATCATGATGAAAAAAATAATCCCCCTGTTCACCACCCTGCTGCTGCTGGGCTGGTCGATGAACGCCTGGTCCTTTGCCTGCAAAACGGCCACCGGGGCGACGATCCCCATCGGCGGCGGGTCAGCCAACGTCTACGTTAACCTGACCCCGGCGGTGAACGTCGGGCAAAACCTGGTAGTCGACCTCTCCACGCAGATTTTTTGCCATAACGACTATCCGGAAACGATCACCGACTACGTGACCCTGCAGCGCGGATCCGCCTATGGCGGTGTGCTGTCGAGTTTTTCAGGCACCGTGAAATATAACGGCACCTCTTACCCGTTCCCGACCACCACAGAAACCGCGCGGGTGATTTATGATTCACGGACCGATAAACCCTGGCCGGCCGTCCTGTATCTGACGCCGGTGAGCACTGCCGGCGGGGTGGCCATCACCGCAGGATCGTTAATCGCGGTGCTGATCCTGCATCAGACCAACAACTACAATAGCGACTCCTTCCAGTTCATCTGGAACATCTACGCTAATAACGACGTGGTGGTCCCCACCGGCGGCTGCGACGTCTCCGCCCGCGATGTCACCGTCACCCTCCCCGACTACCCGGGCTCGATGGCCGTGCCGCTCACCGTCCACTGCGCGCAAAGCCAGCAACTGGGGTATTACCTCTCCGGCACCACCGCGGACAGCGCCAACGCGATCTTCACCAATACCGCCTCCGCCTCGCCGGCGCAGGGGATAGGCGTTCAGCTGACGCGCAACGGCAGCGCCGTCCCGGCGAACAGCACGGTCTCGCTGGGCACCGTCGGTACCTCGCCGGTCAACCTCGGCCTGACGGCCACCTATGCCCGGACCACAGGCCAGGTTACCGCCGGCAACGTGCAGTCGATCATCGGCATTACCTTTGTCTATCAATGATGACCGATTATATCCTCTCGCCCTGCTCGCTGGCCGCCTGCGGGTTGAGCCAGCTGATGCTGAAGGCCGCGAAGCGGCCCGCTGAGCTGCCGGTCGAGGGCGTGTCCCTGCGCGAGCTGGCCGCCGTGAAGCGGATCGTGGTGTATCTGCCTGACGATCCCCTGTGGATGCTCACCACGCTGCGCCAGGCGGCCAGGCTACTCGACCAGGCCTTGCCGCCGTTACCGATGTTGATTCTGAGCCGCAGCCCGGCCATCTGGCTGTGGCAAACGCTGCTCTATCAGGTGAGTCATCCGGATCGTCTGCGCAACGTCCATACTGCCCCCGCCGATCTGTCCTGCGCGGAGCTGGCCCATCAGCTGGAGAATGCACCGCGGCTTGAGCGGCTTGCCAGCGAAGCCGCCCTGCTCCAGGGAAAACGGGTCGTCGGGTTGACCCACGCCGAGCTCAAGGTGATCCTCGCCCTGCTGCAAGGGCAGACGATAGGCGAGCAGGCCCAACGTCTCGGATTGAGCCAGAAAACGCTCTACACCCAGCGGTTGGCCGGGGTGAAAAAGCTGGTGGAATGTCATCCGCATCTGGCCCCCCGCTTTCCGCGCACGCTGCTGCCGCGCTCACCCGCAAACGCACTGACGGCGTTTGAACAGGAATGGGTACAAGCGATTCACGATCGCCAGGTCTTTCCGGTTTTTCAACCTATCGTCGATAGTCGCTCACAGCTACAGGGGGTGGAGATCCTGGTCCGCTGGCGCCACCGCGGCCAGGTTCTTCATCCCCAGACCTTTCTGCCGCGGTTCCGCGCCGACTACGTCTGGCTGCTGCTTACGGCCTTTGTTCTGCAGGAGGCCGTGCAGAATATTAATGAGTATCCAGGCACCTTCTATTTTTCGGTCAACATACCCTCCTCGCTCGCCGCCAGTGACAGCCTGCTGCGGATGGTGGAAGCCGCTCGCCAGCAGCTTCGGCAGCCAGAGGGAGTGGCAAGGCTGGTGCTGGAATATGCTGAAACTATCGATTTTCGCCATCAGAGCCGCTCCGCCGCCCACGTGGCGCAGCTGCAACGTGCTGGCGTGCGCGTGATGCTGGACGACTGCTTTTCTCAGGGGAGCGTTATCTTTCCGGCGCGTCGACTGCACTTCAATGCGTATAAACTGGATATGAGCATCGTCAACGACGCCCAGCACGATCCAAAGGCGCTTGCGCTAATAAAAAGCCTGGCCTACTACTGCCAGTTAAGCGACAGCCGCTGTGTGGCGGAAGGGGGGGATTCACTGGCGAAATTTACGCAGTTAAAATCGCTGGGGATTGATCGCTTCCAGGGCTATCTGTTTTCACCACCGATGCGGCGCGAACATCTCCCGGATCTGATCCGCCGCTTTTCCCACCAGCGCGATCCGGCGGATCGTTGAGGGTGCGAGAAAAGCGCACCGGTTAGCACCGGTGCCGGTACGTCATGCGCGAATATCGTCGTATTCGCGGGTGTTATCGAATTCATGTTTGGCAAACGGGCAGAGAGGGATAATCTTCCGCTGCTCCTGGCGCATTTTTTCCACTACCTTCGCCACCAGCTGTTTCCCCACGCCCTGGCCTTTCAGGCTGGGATCAACATCGGTATGTTCGATAATGCTGAGGTGTTCGCCGGTGGGAACAAAAACAATCTCCGCCACCTGGTTTCCCTGCGCGTCGTTAACATAAAATTTGTTATGCCCTTCCAGTATTTCCATCTTCTCCTCGCTTATTTATGACGATATTGCAGAGCGCCACTCGGGCAGGTATCAATCACTTTAACCACCGTCGCGACATCCACTTCATCCGGGATAATCCACGGCTTACGCTTCAGATTGAAGAGCCTGGCGCTGCCGCGCACGCAGTTCCCCGAATGCTGACAGATCGCCGTATTAAAGTAGACGTCGATTTTCTCCCCGGTGTAGGCCCGGTAGCCGGCTTCCAGTAATTCCTTATCCATAACATTGCCTCGGTCGTTTTTATCTTTCAGGCTAAGCATAGCCCTCGCCGTGGCGGCTGACTATGCGCAAGCGCGGGAATTGACGCCTCACATCATGCTCTCCCATCGCGCAAGGATCCCGCAGTCAACGATCGGTTGACTTTCATTCCCGCAACGAGGCGATTACACTCATGACACACTGGTATGATCACTCAGGGATGTTCCATTGAATCATATTGCCACCATCGCCCGCCCGGCGCGGTTACTGCTCGTCTTGCCGCTTTCCGGCTGCTCACTTTCGCCAGAGATCCCGGTATTGGGCGCCGCTTTTCCCGGCTGGTTTTTCTGCTTACTGGGCGGTGCGTTTTTACTGATCCCCTGCCATATCCTGATTACCCGTAAAGGCTGGCAGCCGCGCTTTTCTCCCCTGGTCTTCAGCTACGTCGCGCTGATGTTCCTGTTCGCCACGTTGCTGTGGTTTCTGTTTTTTGTTCACTGATCGCTTATGACAACTTCCCGCACTCCCCTGTTACGCAAAAAGTGGCCTCTGCTGGCGCTGGTCCTCGCCGCCATCCTGGCGCTGATCCTCGTTATCTGGCAGTTGCAAACCTCGCCGGAGACCAATGACGCCTATGTCTATGCCGATACCATCGATGTAGTGCCCGAGGTCAGCGGACGCATCGTGGAGATGCCCATTCGCGATAACCAGCGGGTGAAAAAAGGCGATCTGTTGTTCCGCATCGACCCCCGCCCCTATCAGGCAATGCTCGATGACGCGAAAGCCCGGCTGACGACCCTCGACGCGCAGATCATGCTGACCCAGCGCACCATCAAAGCGCAGGAGTATAACGCCCAGTCGGTGGCGGCCGCCGTCGAGCGCGCCAGAGCGCTGGTTAAGCAGACCACCTCCACGCGTATCCGCCTTGAGCCGCTGGTGCCGCAGGGGTTCGCTTCCCAGGAAGATCTCGATCAGGCGCGCACCGCTGAGAAAGCGGCGCGGGCGGAGCTGGAGGCCACGCTGCTGCAGGCCAGGCAGGCCTCGGCGGCCGTGACCGGCGTGGATGCCATGGTGGCGCAACGCGCCGGGATCCTGGCGCAAATCGCCCTCGCTGAACTGCATCTGGAATTTACCGAAGTGCGCGCGCCGTTCAACGGCGTGGTGGTGGCGCTGAAAACCACCGTCGGCCAGTACGCCTCGGCGCTGAAGCCGGTCTTCACCCTGCTGGATGACGACCGCTGGTATGTGATCGCGAACTTCCGCGAAACCGACCTGAATAACGTGCGCCCCGGCGTGGCGGCGCGGATCACCGTGATGACCAACCACAACCGGACCTTTAGCGGGGTGGTGGATTCGGTCGGCTCCGGGGTCCTGCCCGAAGGTGGGAGCGTCATCGAAGGGCTACCGTTGATCCAGAAAAGCATTAACTGGGTCCACGTCTCGCAGCGCTTCCCGGTGAAAATCGCCGTCAGCGATCCCGACCCGGAACTGTTCCGCATGGGCGCCTCGGCCAGCGCCGTACTGCAGCCGTAGCCGGGCGACGCTATGTTTCCTCTCGCCCATTTTTTACGCCAGGAACTGCGCGACGCGCCGGGACGCGCCAGCTACACGCTGCGCCTGACGCTAAGCTGCGCGGTGCTCATCACCCTGTTTATGACCCTGCAGATCCCTTTCCTGGCCGTTGCGCTGATCGTCGTGTTCTACGTCAGCCAGCCTAACGTGTTGATGATTAAGCTGGTCAGCGTGGTCTTTTTTGTCACCGTCACCGTGGCGCTCGGCGGCGTGCTGCTGATCATCAAGTGGACCTATGACTACCCGCTGATCCGCCTGGCGGCCTCCGTGGCGCTCTTTTTCTGCGCCCTCTATCTGATGCGGGTGCTGGGCAAGCTGGGACTGGCCTTTTTCGTGGTGGCGCTGGCGGTGATTTACGCTCAGACCTTCCCGTCGATGACCAGCCAGAGCGAGATCCTGGTGCGGCTGCTGCTTTGGCTGTGGGTGGCGATTAACACCGCGATCCTCGTCACTTTGCTGGTCAACGCCTGTTTTCAGCAGGCCTTTCCCGGCAACCAGTTTAAGGCGCGCCTGGCGGAGATGCTGCAGGAGGTCGCCAGCCGGCTGGCGGCCCCGGACGCAAAAACGTCACCGACCGTCGGCGAGACCGCCGCGCAGTTCAACCAGCTGCAGTCGCTGTTGGCCCAGGCCAGCCGGGCGACACCGGAGATCGCCGCCGATCCCCAGGCCTGGCGATCGCGGCTGGCCGCCACTCTGCGCTGCTACCAGCTGGCGGCCCTGCTGCAAGCAGACGAGGCCGATAGCGACGATCGCCAGCAGTTGTCGCTGGCGGTACTGCAGCTGAAGAACGCCCTTAGCGAGGGGCCGTTTGACGGCGCTATTCCTCCCCTGGCGCTCAGCGGTCGTGGCATTAATCGCGCGGTTCTGCAGGAGATGGCTTCCCTTCTGCAGCAGCTGGCGCAGGGTGAATCCGTTGCCCTGCCGCAGGGGGAAGTGGAGAAGGCGCCTCTGCTGGCGCCGGACGCCTGGCGCAACCCGGCCTATCTCCATTTTGCGCTCAAGACCCTGCTGGCGACGCTAATCTGCTATGTCTTCTATACCGCTGCCGACTGGCAGGGGCTGCACACCATTATGCTGAGCTGCGTCATCGTCGCCCAGCCGGGTCTGGGCGCCACGATGCAGAAGACGTGGCTGCGCATCGGCGGGGCGCTGCTCGCCACCCTGCTGGCGCTGCTGTTAATTGTCTTTGTTCAGCCCTATACCGATTCGCTGTCGGGACTGCTGGCGATGTCCCTGCCGGTGCTGGCGCTGGCGGCGTGGATTGCCGCCGGCTCGGAGCGTATCGCCTACGCCGGGATCCAGATTGGTTTCACCTTTGCACTGGCCTTCCTCAGCTGGTTTGGTCCGCTGACGAACCTTACCGAGCTGCGGGATCGGGTGCTGGGCATCCTGCTCGGGGTGATGGTCTCCTCCATTGTTCATTTGTATCTCTGGCCGGACAGCGAAGCGCCGCAGCTGAAAACCCGCCTTGCGGCACTTTATCGCCGGCTGGCGGACTGCCTCGCCGCCCCGAAGGAGGCGGTTCCGCTGGCTCCTCTGTTTGTCGCCTTCACTGACAGCGAAGCGCTGATCCACCGGGTTCGCGCCGAACCGCTGGGCACATATGCTCACCCCTGGCCCCAGGCGAAAGGCTGGCCGATGCGCGCCACCCTCGCCCAGGCCGAGGAGATCGCCCGCCTCAGCGAAGGGTACCGACTCAACGCCGCGCCGGGAGACCCGACCCTGGCCCGCTGCGCCGAACAGCTGCGGCGCTACGCTGAACGTATCGAACAGGAGGCGACGGCGCCTGGCGAACAGCTGTCCGTCGACCTCCGCAATCCCTTTGGCCCGGCGCTGGCCGCCGCGCTGGCCGCCCTGCCCGACTGGGGCCAGACACCGATCGCGACTGAGCAACAGGCTAAAACGTCATGATGATCCTTCCTTTCTCCGCGCGGCTGCGCGGCACTCTTTTTACCCTGACGCTGACGCTGCTCAGCGGCTGCGCGTTGATCCAGGATGAGCCTGCCCAGGTCGCCATCGTCAATCCGCAGCAGGCCCAGCTGGCGCAGGTGATCCACCTGGCGAACAGCGACTGGCCGGCAGCCCGCTGGTGGGAGGCCTATGATGATCCTCAGCTCAATATGCTGATCAACCGGGCGCTGCAGAACTCGCCGACCATGCAGGCCGCTCGGCTGCGCATCTCCCAGTCGCAGTCCACGGTGGAGCTCGCCCGGTCGGCGATGGGCCTGCAGGCCACCGCCGTCGCGGCGCAAAACCGCCTGCGGATCACCGACAAATCCTTTAGCTGGCCCTACTCCTACTCCCTGCCGGTGGATAAAAACGGCCCCTGGTATACGCTGAATACCGTTGGCGTCGGGGCGCAGCTGAATATCGATCTCTGGGGGGCCGATCGCGCCCGGGTCGCCGCGGCAATTGGCGAGAAAAACGCCCGGCTGGCGGAGACCGCCGGCATTGAGCTCGACATCGCCAGCAGCGTGGCACAGCTCTATTTCGCCATGCAGGCGACGTTCCAGAAAATCGCGCTGCTGCAGGAGCTGGAGGGCATTGCCCGCTTCTCGGTGGAAGCCCATGAGCACCGGACCCGGCGCGGCCTGGAAGACAGTGTGGATGTGGCCAACGCCCAGGCCGAACAGCTCGCCGCTCGCCAGCAGATCATTAGCGCCGAGGGGATGCTGACCCAGTATCGTGAAACCCTGCGGGCGCTGATCGGCGCCGATGCGCAGAGCATGCCGGCCATCCATCCGGTGGCGCTACCGGCACTCCAGGAGACGCTGCCGCCGTCGCTCTCTTTCGAGCTGCTGGCCCGTCGTCCGGATTTGCAGGCGCTGCGGGGCTACGTCACCGCCTCCCTGAGCCAGGTCGATGCGGCGAAAGCGGCCTTCTATCCCCATTTTGATATCAAAGCGTTCTGGGGCTATAACGCCCTAAGCGTCGGGGATCTGTTTAAGTCCTCTTTCCAGCAGATCAACCTGCTGCCCGGGCTGTATCTGCCGATCTTCGACGGCGGTCGTCTGAACGCTAATCTGCAGTCGGTACGCACCGCCAGCAACATCCTGATCAAACAGTACAACCAGGCGGTGCTGGACGCGGTTCGCGATGTCGCCATCAGCTCCAGCCAGCTTAACGACCTGAATCAGCAGCGCGCGCTGCAGCAGCTGAAAGTCACCGCGGCGCAGACCACCACCGATAGCGCTCGCGCCCATTATCAGCGCGGCCTGCTCAGCCGCTACGCCGCCGAAGAAGCCCGCCGGGTGGTCCTCGCCCAGCAGCTGTTGCTGCTGGACATTGAGGCCCAGCGGCTGAGCACCGACATTACCCTGATCAAAGCCCTGGGCGGCGGCTACCGCGGCCAGTAACAAAAATGCCTTCCCCGAGGGGAAGGCATTCAGACTGCAGACAATGTGCAATCTTCAGAGATTGCCCGGCGGCACTGCGCTTGCGCGGTCTACAACTAACTGCATAACTGTCTGATATTGCATTTTTTTGTAGGCCGGGTAAGGCGAAAGCCGCCACCCGGCAGAAAGGCGAGTACAATAACGAAACGGGTTTGTCATCCACCAGAATGCTTTCCCCGATGGGAAGGCATTAAGCTGAAGAGGCGGGGTGGATGCGCGGCGATTACACCAGGGCGCGCAGCTCTTCCCGCATATAGGTGGAAAAGAATTCCGGATGCTTAATCACCAGCCGTTCGCCGGCGGCGACCCGTTCAGCCCACTCCGCCACTTTGTCGGTAAACCCGGCGCTCCAGCCCTGCTGTTGGCCACGCGCAGCGACGTCGGCTGGGGTGGCAGGTACGCCCAGTTCTTTTAAATATTTGAGAATTCCCTTCGCGGTACTTTCATCCATAGACTGTGGTACTGGCTCAGACGTATTCATACCACCGATGAAATCCAATGCTTTATCAATGACTGCTGGCATAGGTGTGTCCTTATATTAACCACATAATAAACCTGACTACACTATGGACCGGAAAGCGACGTGATTTCAAAGAACACGCTCACGTTATGGGACATCGCGCATTGAGAAAAGGGGATTTGGTTCTGCTGGGGCGGGGATTGGACAAAAAACAAGCCGGCCCCACCGGGCCGGCCTGAGGCTTGCGTCAGGCGTTGCTGACGGATTTTTGCGCGGCGCTGGACTGACTGTTCTCCAGCATCCGGCGGACCGGGACAATCAGCACGGCCAGCACGGCGGCGCAGATCAGTAGCGCAATGGAGCAGCGGGCGAAGAGGTCCGGCAGCAGCGACAGCTGATCGGCCTTCACATGACCGCCAATCAGGCCCGCCGCCAGGTTACCCAGCGCGCTGGCGCAGAACCACAGCCCCATCATCTGGCCGCGCATTCTCTCCGGCGCCAGCAGAGTCATGGTCGCCAGCCCAATCGGGCTCAGGCACAGCTCACCGAGCGTCAGCATCAGGATGCTGCCCACCAGCCACAGCGGTGACACACCGGCCCCGCCGTTGCTCAGGACGTTCTGCGCCGCCAGCATCATCAGGCCAAAGCCCGCCGCTGCGCACAGGATGCCAATCACGAATTTGGTCATACTGCCCGGACGAACATTTTTACGTGCCAGCGCGGGCCACGCCCAGCTGAATACCGGCGCGAGGAGAATGATAAATAAGGCGTTAATCGACTGGAACCAGACCGCGGGGATCTCAAAATCACCGATCATCCGGTTGGTGTAGTCGTTAGCAAACAGGTTGAAGGAGGTCGGTTTCTGTTCAAACGCGGACCAGAAAAAGGCCGCCGAGACCAGCAAAATAAAGCACACCAGCAGGCGCGCCCGCTCTTTACGGTTGAGTCCGGCGAAGACGAACAGCCAGATGAAATAGAGCGCTACGGAGGCGGCAATCACATAGACCAGCACGCTGGCCACCGCCACCGGGTTAATCACGATCGTGCCCAGGCTAATGAGCGTGACCAGCACTGCCACCCCCAGGGCCAGCGCCAGCAGCCACGCCCCAACGCCATTCTTTTTCGCCACCGGGCTGTTCCAGGTGGAATCGAGGCCGACCTCCGCGTCATAGCGCTTCATCGACGGTACGGCAAAGAGACGGAAAATGATCAGCGCCACCAGCATCCCGATCCCCCCGATGCCGAAGCCCCAGTGCCAGCCATGCGATTTGATAAGCCAGCCAGAGATCAATGGCGCAATAAACGAGCCGATATTGATCCCCATGTAGAACAGCGAAAAACCACCGTCGCGGCGCGCGTCGCCCTTTTTATACAGGGTGCCTACCATCACCGAGATACAGGTTTTAAACAACCCGGAACCCAGGACGATAAACATCAGACCGATAAAGAACAGGTCATTGCCCAGCCATGCCGACAGAGCGATCGACAGGTGGCCCAGGGCAATCAGGATAGAGCCGTACCAGACGGCGCGTTGCTGGCCAAGCCAGTTATCCGCCAGCCAGCCGCCCGGCAGCGCGGCCAGATACATACTGCCGGCAAAAATCCCGACGATCGCCGAGGCGTTCTCCCGCGCCAGGCCCATGCCGCCGTCGTATACCGTCGCCGCCATAAACAGGATCAATAAAGGACGGATGCCGTAAAACGAGAAACGCTCCCACATTTCAGTAAAGAACAGGGAGCCCAGCGGATAAGGATGGCCGAAAAAGGTACGGCTTTCGTTTTTATTAACAGAGGAATGCATAAATTCTCCAGGTAAGGTGCGCCGCAGCGCAAGTTAACCGTATAAAGCAGGCTGACGATTTATAATTTGTTTGCATTAACATCAAACGCGAGCATTTTTAACCATTTGATAACCACACAATGGTTTTGTCCAGCCCCTTACCTTCCCTTTTTAGATGAAAAGTCGACAAACATCTAGTTTTATAGATTTAATGTTCGCAAAAACACAAACAACGTTGACTTTATATTTCCGGGTCAAAAACGTTAAATCATCAATTAAAAACAATACCTTAGATAATCAGCAAAGGACAAAGACGGCCGATACAGACGCGGAAGATAACGGCAGGAAAAGTAAGGAAAATGGACCTAATGACGAGGAAATAACGTTAAGCGACAATATTGCTCAGCAATGCTGACCTCCCCCTCGGGAGAGGCCCTGACTTTGCCCGGGGAATATTCCGCCAGGCCGGGACAAAACGACGTACAGAAGATGTTGGAGGTAGCGGCTAAAACCGACGCTATTTCACTCGCCGCCCTGCGGCATCAATGACTGGCTCACCGTCTTCCTTCACGAACGCGCCTTTTTGCGGCGCGGCCAGGATCTCCAGCACCACCTCTGACGGGCGGCAGAGTCGGGTGCCCCGCGGCGTTGTCACGATCGGACGGTTAATCAGGATCGGATGCTGAAGCATAAAGTCGATTAACTGGTCGTCAGTAAACCGGTCTTCCGCCAGCCCCAGCGCGTCGTAGGGTTCGACGTTTTGCCGCAGCAGCGCGCGCACCGGGATCGCCATCGCGGCGATCAGCTGGCGCAGCTCATCACGCGACGGCGGCGACTCCAGATAATAGATAATGGTGGGCTCGGCGCCGCTGTTGCGGATCAGCGCCAGCGTATTACGCGAGGTGCCGCAGTCAGGGTTATGGTAAATGGTTATGCTCATAGCACGTTCTCATGGCTAGTTGAAGGAGAGACGCAGCGCCAGCGCGGCCAGCGTCACTAGCAGTACCGGCAGGGTCATGATAATGCCGCAGCGAAAATAATAACCCCAACCGATGGTGATGTGCTTTTGCGCCAGCACATGCAGCCAGAGCAGCGTGGCCAGGCTACCAATTGGCGTAATCTTTGGCCCCAGATCGCAGCCGATGACGTTGGCATATATCATGGCCTCTTTGATCGTCCCTGTTGCCGCACTGCCATCAATCGACAGGGCGCCAACCAGTACGCTGGGCATATTATTCATGATCGAAGAGAGGAAGGCCGACAGAATACCAGTGCCCAGCGTCGCGGCCCAGAGCCCGCGCTCCGCCAGCATGTTCAGCACCGTGGTCAGATAATCCGTTAACCCGGCGTTTCGCAGGCCATACACCACCAGATACATTCCCAGCGAGAAGATCACTATCTGCCACGGGGCACCGCGCAGCACCTTGCCGGTGTTAATTACCCGCCCGCGCTTCGCGACAGCAAACAGGATCCCCGCTCCCGGCGCCGCGATGGCGCTGACCGGGATCCCCAGCGGGTCAAGAACGAAAAAACCAGCCAGCAATAGCAGCAGCACGCCCCAGCCGGTGCGGAACGTCGCGGGATCTTTTATCGCCGTAGCCGGCGCTTTCAGCAACGCCATATCCCAGGCCGGCGGGATATCCCGCCGAAAGAACAGGTGCAGCATCGCCAGGGTGGTGAGGATCGCCGCGAGATCGACCGGCACCATCACCGAAGCGTACTCCCTGAAGCCGATGGCAAAGAAATCTGCCGAGACAATATTTACCAGATTCGATACCACCAGCGGCAGGCTGGCGGTATCGGCAATAAATCCAGCAGCCATGACAAAGGCCAGCATCGTTCCCTTGCTGAATCCCAGCGCGCGCAGCATGGCTATCACGATTGGCGTGAGGATCAGCGCCGCCCCGTCGTTGGCAAACAGCGCCGCCACCGCCGCGCCGAGCAGGATAATCCAGGTAAACAGTAGACGACCCCGGCCTCTCCCCCAGCGAGAAACGTGCAGCGCGGCCCATTCGAAAAAGCCAGACTCATCAAGCAGCAGGCTAATAATGATAACGGCGATAAAGGTGGCGGTCGCATTCCAGACGATATGCCATACCACCGGGATATCAGCTAACTGTACGCCACCGGTGGCCAGCGCCAGCGCCGCGCCAAAGGCCGCGCTCCAGCCTATCCCTAACCCCCGCGGCTGCCAGATCACCAGCACCAGGGTCAGGATAAAAATTGCACCTGCCAGCAACATCATTCCTCCCGGCAATCACATTCGAAAAATCATATATATTAAGATAAATTTTTTACTGACAACCCGGCCCGTCAGCCAGCCTGCGGACCTTCACCCGCACATCGTCCTGCTGACTGCGCCAGGCCTGCTCAATCACCTGCGCCGCCCAGGCCGGCATCTGCGGAGAGAGGCGGTAATGGACCCACTTCCCCTGTTTACGATCCAACAGCAGCCCGCTCTCCCGCAGCATCGCCAGATGGCGGGAGATCTTAGGCTGGGACTGCGCGAGCGCTGTGCAGAGATCGCACACGCACAGCTCCCCCCGCTCTCTGAGCAGTAAAACAATACCGAGACGAGTTTCATCGGCGAGGTTTTTGAACAGTTGCAGGGGCAATAAAGACATAATTTCTCCTCAGGCGTGGCGAATAGCATACGGGACCCGTAAATAAGATCAATAAACATGCGAAAAAACATATGTGTTTTTTATAGGCGGATGACCTTTGTAACCCTAACCCCGTCATCTCTGCTGAAGAGCTCGGAAAAAATGCCGCGTTTTCTTTAATCCACCATAGAAATATGTCAGGCTGGAGATCCCATTGGATTGCCAGGGTTTTCAGGATGAGTACGATTTATGTGGTTGTTTTAACGTATATAAAACCGCTCGAAGAGGTTGACCGCGCGATCCCCACCCACGTCGAATGGCTCAAAAAAGGCTATGCCGAGGGCCTCTTTCTCGCCTCCGGCCGCCGTCTTCCCCGCACCGGCGGGGTGATTCTGGCGAAATGCGACAGCCGTGAAATACTGCAAGCGCGTCTGAGCGAGGATCCTTTCCAGCAGTTGGGTCTCGCTCGTGCAGAGATTATTCCCTTTGAGGCCAGCATGACATCGCCAGCGCTACAGACGCTGTTATAAGCGTATTCCGGAGGAGAAATGCAACCGTCCTTTCACTGGATCAATGAACCTGCCGAGTGGCGCCACAATACCGACGGCCTGACGGTGGTCACCGATAAGTATACCGACTTCTGGCGCCATACCTGGTATGGCTTTGAGCGCTTCTCTGGCCACCTTTATGCCACAGAGGTAGCGAGCGATTTTACCCTGCAGGCAAAAATCTGTGCGGATTTCACCACGCTTTACGACCAGGCCGGACTAATGATGATGGCGGACGAGCGGACCTGGCTGAAGGCGGGGATTGAGTTTAATGACGATGCCCCGGCCATCGGCAGCGTACTGACGCTGACCCACTCCGACTGGGCCACCGGGCTTTTTCCCGGCGACCCGCGCACCTTCTGGCTGCGGTTGACCCGTAAAGGCGATGCGTTAAGGCTGCAGTATTCGACCGACGGCGAGCGCTGGCCGCTGCTGCGGCTGGGCTACTTTCCGCCAGGCCCGGTGAAAGCGGGCGTGATGTGCTGCTCACCGGAGCGCGGGGGACTGGCGGTTGCGTTTCAGGATATTCAGCTTTCCCCGCCGCTGGACAAAGCGCTGCACGATCTGAGCTGAACGCTAGCGGGAAGACCCGACTTTCTCTGCATCCTGGGGCCCAGGATTGCAGGGTTCGCCGGTGCCAGGGAGATAAAAATGACCGTGCTTATCGGGATCGGTACCGCCAGGGCACCCTGCCCGACCCGATGAGTTATCGCTATCGCCGCCGTTCGAACCGTTGCCGCCGTCGGCGCCAGCGCTCATCGACTGCCCGTTATGGCCACCGTGAACACCATGCGCAGCACTGGCCGAAAACGCCACCAGCGCGAATATACAGACTATGACGCGTCTGCCCATTGATACCTCTCCCTTATTGATATTCCCAGCCTATGACGTTGGTGATGGGCTAAGCCGTTGAGCGGCAAATATCATCGCGATAAAAAGCGCTTTATCCGCAAGGAGTATAGGGTTAAGACTGAGGGAAAGACAGGACCTGTGCCTTCAGATATTTCGCACGCAAAATAGCCTTTATTCCGCGGCATGCATTATCAGGAAATCAATCAGGGCTTTCACCCTTTTCGTTCTGCCCGCGTTTTTTGGGTAATAGAGATAAACCGGCGGATAGGTTTTCCAGTAGTCTTCCATCACAGGAATAAACTGCTCACGATCGGGTTGTAGCCGCCAGATGGGTTCAAACAAGCGGCCAATCCCCAGTCCATGGCGGATACCGTCTGCCATCACGTCAATATCATTGCTGATTAACTGCCCCGGCATCTCGACGGTGAGCTGCTCACCGTGGTCATTGAGGAGTAGCGGCAGGATGCGGTTGTTGGTAATAAAGCGATAGCCAATCAGCTGGTGATGGCTGAGATCGGCGGGCACCGCTGGCACGCCATATTCGGCAAGATAGGCTGTGGAGGCGTATAACCCTTCACGAAACGGTTTCATTAACGGGCGGGCGACCACGCCGCCTTCGAGAATATCGCCAAAGCGGATCCCAAGGTCGAAACGTTCTTCAATAATATTGACGGTACCGTCATAGACCGATATTTCCAGCTGGATCCCCGGATATTGCTGACAAAATGCCGCCATTGCCGGTTTGAGAATAAGCAGGTAGGCAAAGCGCGAGAGGGTTATTCTCACTGCCCCGGAGGGTTCCTGATTCTGGTCGCGGATGATTTCCAGCGACTTTTCCAGTGTCTCCACCGCCGCGGCGGTCTGCTCCAGCAGTTGATGCCCGGTTTCCGTCAGCTCGATACGCCGGGTAGTACGCACAAAAAGAGGGTGGCCAATATGTTCCTCCAGCAGCTTGAGAGCATTGCTGACCGACGGCGGCGTGATTTCGAGCTTCCGCGCGGCGGCCGAGATAGTGCCTTCGCGCGCAATGCTCTGAAAGATGCGTATCTGATTATAAAGCGCGTTATTCATAGCATCTCCTTAAGACAGCCTCGCCTGATTATTAAGTACAGGCTAAATATTCTTAAGTCAATGGCCGCCTAATCTTCCCCCCCTGTGGCTCGTATACTTTTGTCTCTTCCCGCTGATAACGACTTTCCGGAGACAACTATGCGCATTTTATGTCTGGATATCCCTGCCCCCGGCGCGACGCTGGAACACTATGCGCCGCACCTTACCGCGGAAGCCCTGCATGCCTGGGGACTGTATAAGTCTGGCTTTATCCGCGACATCTATTTTCGTCAGGACCGACCCGGCGTTGCTATTTTCCTCGAGTGCGACACCGTGGAAGAGGCGAATAATGTTATGGCCGAATTTCCGCTGGCAAAAGCGGGTTTATTAACCTTCGAGTGTATTCCACTCGGCTCGTTTATTAACTGGGAAAATCTCTTCTCTGCTGAATTTAAACATCAGGAGTAACGATGGGAATGCCTAATATACTTATTGTTTCCGGGCATCCGGATCTCAACCATTCCATCGCCAACGCGACCATCCTCGACGAAGTAGCGACCGCCCTGCCTGACGCGGAAATCCGTCGTCTGGACTGGCTCTATCCGGACGGCAAATTCAACATCACCGCAGAGCAGGAAAGCCTGCTGAAGGCGGATGTGATTGTCTGGCAGTTCCCTTTTTCCTGGTATGGGCTGCCCGGGTTAATGAAACAATGGCTGGACGAGGTCTTTGTCCACGGCTTCGCGCATGGCTCAACGGCGAAACTGGGTGGTAAAAAGTTGATCCTCTCCTTCACCACGGGAGCGCCACAGGCGCTCTATACCGCTGATGGTTTCTTTGGCCATGCTATTGAGGAGTATCTCCTTCCCTTCGAGACCACGGCCAGGCTGTGCAATCTTGAGCTGCTGGCGCCGGTTTATACCTGCGGCATTAGCTATGCCGACCGGGATGCCGACAAAATCGCACAGCAAAAAACGCGTGCCCGGGAACACGCTTCAAGGCTTATCGCTCTGCTTAACGCCATTGGTGAATAATCAAGAGGAAGAATAACGATGCAGTATATCCAGCTCGGTAAAAGTGACTTATTGGTCTCCCGCATCTGCATGGGATGTATGGGGTTTGGCGATCCGTCAACGGGTCAGCATCGCTGGACGCTGGACGAAACAGCCAGCCGGGACATCATCCGCCACGGTCTGGAACAGGGCATCAATTTTTACGATACCGCCATCGCCTATCAGAACGGCTCCAGCGAACGGTACGTTGGCCGTGCGCTGCGGGAGATGGCAAAACGCGAGGAGGTGGTGCTGGCCACCAAGTTTCTGCCACGAACCGCTGCCCAGATTGCCGAGGGGATCAGCGGAAAACAGGCGATAGCCCGCTCGCTCGACCAGAGCCTGCAGAATCTGGGGATGGACTACATCGATCTCTACATCTACCACATCTGGGATTACAACACGCCCGTTATTGAGGTGCTTGAAGCACTTCATGCCGCCGTGACCGCCGGCAAGGTGCGCGCGATTGGCATTTCCAATTGCTATGCCTGGCAGCTGGCGAAGGCGAACGCCCTTGCCGAACACGAAGGTCTGACGCCCTTTGTCTCCATGCAAAGCCACTACAACCTGATTATGCGGGAAGATGAACGAGAGCTGTTCGGGCTGTGCGCGGAAGAGGATATCGCCATGACTCCCTATAGCGCACTGGCCAGCGGCCGTCTCTCCCGCTTAGAAGGCCACACGCGGCGAGCGGTAGAAGATGATTATGCCCGGGGCAAATACGACAGCACGGCAGAGCAGGACCGGATCATTATTGCCCGCGTCGCCGAACTTGCCGAACGGCATCAGGTCTCCATGACCGAAATATCTCTCGCCTGGCTGCTGACAAAAGTGACGTCACCTGTCGTAGGGGCCACAAAAAAAGATCACGTCGATGGCGCGGTAAACGCAGTCAATCTTCACCTGAGCCCGGAGGAAATCCAGTTTCTTGAAGAACCCTACCAGCCGCACGTTCTGACGGGGATCATGGCGCAAAACACGCCGCAAACGAAGGACGTTAAGCAGGTCTGGACGCGGTAACGCTCCGCTCTGCTGATCGGAAAGGAGCAAATATGAAAAACGTGATTGCCGCGGCAGCCTTGTCGCTTGTGCTGTCTGATTTTGCTTATGCCAACGAACAAAGAGATGAAGCTATGATGAAAATTACCCCTTACACCCTTGCGGACGCTGATATTCAAGCGGTGTCGCCGGCGCTGGCGCGCTTCGGCCGCGAGGCCATCAGCAACGACCTCTGGCAACGTGACGCCCTGTCTGCCCGCGACCGCAGCATCGTGACCATAGCGATGCTGATTGCCCGCAACCAACCTGGCGAGCTTAAGCATTATATTGAAGTCGCTCTCGATAGCGGCGTGACGCCAGCGGAAGTGTCAGAGATCATTACTCACCTCGCCTTCTACGCTGGCTGGCCCAATGCGATGTCAGCCGTCAGCGTCGCGAAAGCCATCTTTGAAGCCAGGGGCGTGACGGCAGAGGCCCTGCCCACCGCCTCGCCAACGCTGCTGCCACTCAATGAACAGGTAGAGAAACAGCGTGCAGACACCGTGGAAAAAAATGTCGGCCCCATTTCGCCTGGCCTGGTTAAATTTACCGCCGACCCGCTGTTTCTCGACCTCTGGCAACGGCCCGCGCTTACGCCCCGCGACAGAAGTCTGGTGACGGTCAGCGCGTTAATCGCCGCCGGACAGAGCGCGCAGATTGGCTACCACCTAAACAGAGCTATGGATAATGGGCTTTCGGCTGAAGAGGCCGGAGAAGTGGTCGCCCAGGCGGCGTTCTACGCGGGATGGCCAAATGCGTTTACCGCCGCCCCGGTGGTCGGTGAGGTATTACGATCGCGCGAGAGCAAAACTGAATAAAAAAGAATAAAGGACAGGGAAGCTGTCCTTTATTTGTCGTTAATTGTTAATTTAAAGGTGCCACGTGAGCTTTCGATTAGGTCTCGCGGAAAGAGCATAAACGGTCTATTGAAGTATAGAGACTTCGATCGTGAGTCTGTTCACATCGCTCATTGAGAAAATTTCCGTTCCGTATGCCGTCCTGAGTCTCATCTTTTGCAAGCAGCGATCGCTGTGGCGAGACGTTAGCGCGGACATGTCTATTTGGTCAGGTCATGACTGACCTCCCCACACCGCTTATCGCAAGAATTTGCTCTCTCAGCCAGCGGTGACCGGGGTCACGTTCCATTCTTGGGTGCCACATCTGCGAGACCGTAATACGACGGCTTTTGAACGGCAGCTCAAAAACGTGTACCTGGTCCGTTACCTGCTGATTGAGTAAATAGAGTGCGGGTATCATGGCGATAAGATCCGATTCCAGCGCCACGGACAGTGCTGTCGGAAATCCCGGTACGACGCTCGCAATTTTACGTTTTGTCCCCAGTTCGGCCAGCGCATCGTCAACGGATCCGTGCAACGCGCCCTCGGGTGACGCTACCACATGGCCCCAGGCGACATAATCACCCACGCCTATTTCTGCCTGCTTAGCCAGCGGGTGCCCTTTACGCACGACGCCAACAAACCGATCCTCAAACAGTCGTTGCAGCCGTATTTCTGGCCCCATATTACTCTGAACGCCAATCTCCAGATCAACCAGCCCTTCCCGAAGATAGCGCGACGTTTTTTCCGGCTTAGGCGCGAAGCGTATACAGACGTCCGGCGCGGCGTCGGCAACCGCTGCTATGAGCGCAGGCCCAAACGCCACCACAAAACCATCGTTCGCCCTGATGGTAAAAAGACGCGCCAGACTTCGCACGCTGAACGTTTCCGTTGAGGGCTGTAATACCGCCCTGGCCTCGTGCACTGCACGCCTGGCGCGATCCCGGGTCGCTTCGGCCCACGGGGTCAGTACCATGTTACGCCCGGCGCGCACCAGGATCGGGTCTCCTGTGACATCGCGTAACCTGCTTAATGTCCGGCTCATGGCCGAGGTGCTGAGGTTCAGACGACGTGCCGCACCTGCGACACTCGCTTCACTCAGCAATACGTCGAGAGCTACCAGCAAATTAAAATCGGGATCAGACATTACCCTTCCTCCCAGCACATTAAGATAAGGCGTTTGATGCAACAATAAAGTGAAAGTAGTGCGCCTTCCGCCCAGTAAAAGCCATCTTTATAGTTTTGTCATCCATACACTCTTCTCAGAGGACAAATGATGACGCTCTTTTCCAGTCAACCCGGCGACGAAGGACTGCCTGGCCCGGCGCGCGCTCGGGTGATGGCCGCAATAATGACCACCACCTTAATGGGCGTGTTTGATGGCACCATGATCAACATTGCCCTACCCTCAATGGCTCAGGAGATGCAGGTACCTGCCAGTATTGCCGTCTGGTTCGCCAACGGGTATCTGCTGGCGGCTGCGATGACGCTGGCGATATTCGCGGCGCTTGCAGCCCGTCTGGGTTATCGCCGCGTATTTCTGGCGGGCCTGACGACCTTTACCCTGGCATCACTGGGCTGCGCGCTGGCGAATAAGCCCGAAGTGCTTATCGGTATGCGCGTGCTTCAGGGGATCGGCGGCGCGGCGACGCTGAGCATTGCCCCCGCAATACTCAGGTCCGTATTTCCCGGACGATTACTTGGCCGCATTCTGGGGTTCCATGCCCTGCTCATTGCCTCCAGCTCCGCGATCGGCCCGGTATTGGGCGGAACGATCCTTCACACCCTTAGCTGGCAATGGCTGTTTGCGATAAACGTTCTTCCCGGCACCCTCGCCTTACTGCTGGCGGTCAGAGCGCTGCCACGGGATGCGATCCGTATGCAGGCGCCCTTCGACACCCTGGGCGCCATATTGTCGGCGCTGCTGTTGGGTTCGATGATCATGGCGGCGAACAGCCTACAGAACGCTACTTCTCAATTCGGCAGCCTTTGCTGGATGGCTCTCGCTGCGCTGAGCGGCATGGCTTTTATCTGGCAAATCCGCCGCACGGATCATCCCTTACTGCCGCCGACCATGTTTAAAAATGAACGTTTTACCCTCGCGGCCTTCACGTCGATGATTGCTTTTGTCAGCCAGGGGATCACCTTTATTGCGCTGCCCTTCCTGTTTCAGAGCGAATACGGCTACAGTCCGGTAGTGTCTGCCCTGCTGTTTACACCGTGGCCGTTAGGGATCGTGCTGATTGCGCCGCATGCAGGCCGTTGGGCGGACACGATATCAGCCCCGGCGATATCCACCCTGGGACTGGTGATATTTGTCGTCGGTTTGATCCTGCTGGCGATGTTACCCGCCAGCCCTTCAATGTGGGATATCTGCTTGCGAAGTCTGGTATGCGGAATAGGGTTTGGCTGCTTTCAGAGTCCCAATAACCGGGAAATGCTCTCAAACGTTATTCGTGAGCAGGCGAGTTATGCGTCCGGTGTTTTATCCATTATGCGCACTTTCGGGCAGTGCCTGGGAGCCGCCGCCGTAGCCGTTCTGCTGGCAGCAGATGAAAGGTCAATTCATGTTGCGCTGTGGAGCGCCGCCGCGGCCTCTGCGGTATCGGTTGTCGTCAGCGCGAGCCGGTTGCGTAAAATCACTCATCCTGCGGAAACAGGATAAGTGCGAAAATATCACTAAACGCTACTACTCCAGCGCCAGCTGCGCAAAACGCCGATCCCGCAACCAAAGTGGAGTCCTCCGTCGGAGTTCAATAGACTAACAGAATGCTATAACTGCTGATTTATCAAGGGAAAATTGAGTTTGGTAGACTTCAGGAGACTGGAGTTTGGAGCGGGCGAAGGGAATCGAACCCTCGTATAGAGCTTGGGAAGCTCTCGTTCTACCATTGAACTACGCCCGCGAAGAGGTGCGAGAAGCATTATAGCCCTTACGCACCCTGTGACAAGCCCGCCGGATACTGACTGGCGATAAAATAATCTTTTAGCACTTAGGTTTACTTCCCTGCGGCGGCAGGTAGCGCAGCGGATCGATGGCCGTCGCCCGATAGCGGATCTGGAAATGCAGCCGCACTGAGTCGGCATCCGTACTGCCCATGGTGGCAATTTGCTGGCCGGCTTTTACGCTCTGGCCATTATTCACCATCAGCTTATCGTTGTGGGCGTAGGCAGTGATGTAATCCTCGCTGTGCTTAATCATGATCAGATTACCATAGCCGCGCAGCTGGTTGCCGACGTACACCACCTTACCCGCCCCGGCCGCATATACCGGTTGCCCGCGGGTCCCGGCAATATCAATGCCCTTATTGCCGCCATCGGCAGTGGAATAAGGCAGGACCACTTTGCCGCTGGTCGGCCAGCGCCAACAGCGCTGTCCCACCGGCGGCCAGGAGGACTGAGGTACCGCGGATGAAGGTGTGACCGCCGCGGTACGCGTGGAGGAAGTTTTTTTCTTTGTCGTCTTCGCCGAACTGCTGCCGTTAAGCTTCAGCTTCTGCCCCACTTCGATGGTGTAAGGCGGGGAGATATTATTCAGACGGGCCAGATCGCGAACGCTGGTGCCGGTGGTGCGGGAGATTCCATACAGGGTATCGCCACGTTTGACGGTATAAGTGGAACCGGAATCGGACGTACTGGAGCAGCCGGCGAGCACCAGGCTTGCCGCCAGCATCAGTGATATATAAACGCGTTTCATCATCAGGCATCCTGCACTTAACACAACCGCTTACCTCGCAACCAGGGCGAATATCATACCAGTCCGCGGCGCAGGGCGTCATCCCTGATGGCGAAACCATTATCCCCCGTCCGTAGCGCGCGGTCTGCGGCAGGCAGAAATTCATATTTACGCCACGCGGCGCGGCGGCCTCTCATCTCCATTGCGCGTTGCCGTTCACAGAGCTGCCTCCAGGGCTTGTTTTGGTAATGCCTTTCTCCCATTTATGGGCTACCCTAGTCGCCTGAGTACATGACCCGGCGGGTTTGTGCCGGGTCATTTTTTATTTTCAGGAGTCGTTATGGCCGGGGAACACGTCATTTTGCTGGATGAGCAGGATCAGCCTGCCGGTATGCTGGAGAAGTATGCCGCCCACACGCTCAATACCCCTTTGCATCTCGCGTTTTCCTGCTGGCTGTTCAATGAGCAGGGACAGTTTCTGGTCACCCGCCGTTCACTAGGCAAAAAAGCCTGGCCCGGGGTGTGGACCAACTCGGTCTGCGGACATCCCCAGCAGGGCGAAACCTTCGAGCAGGCCGTTACGCGCCGCTGCCGCTTCGAGCTCGGCGTGGAGATCGCCGACATCGCGCCGGTTCACCCTGCCTTCCGCTACCGGGCGGTCGCTCCAAACGGCATCGTTGAGAACGAAGTATGCCCGGTGTATGCCGCGCGCGTGATGAGCGAGCTGCAGCCTAACGACGATGAAGTCATGGACTATCAGTGGGTTGACCTGCCAACCATGTTAAGCGCGCTGGCCGCCACGCCGTGGGCGTTTAGCCCGTGGATGGTACTGGAAGCGGAAAATCGGGACGCCCGCCAGGCGCTGATCGATTTCGTTGCGCGCCTGCGCGCGTAAGCTGAATATTCTCGCAGCCGCCACCCCGCACAAAAAGCAGCTCCATACCTGTCATCATTACCTGGCGGCGCTCCGCTTGCACAGGCCTACGGTTCTGCGCCGTTGCGTAGCCCGGATAAGGCGTTTATGCCGCCATCCGGGATCCCCCGGCTTGCGCTGCGCTGAGGCGGGCTACGCCAGCCTTCGGCCCTCACATCAGACATAAAAAAACCCGGCAAGCCGGGTTTTTGCTTTTCGCGAAAAGCGATTATTTCTGCGGACGCATCGCCGGGAACAGGATCACGTCGCGGATGGTGTGGCTGTTGGTGAACAGCATGACCATACGGTCGATACCGATACCCAGACCAGCGGTCGGCGGCAGACCGTGTTCCAGCGCGGTGACATAGTCTTCATCGTAGAACATCGCTTCGTCGTCGCCTGCGGCTTTCGCATCAACCTGATCCTGGAAACGCTGCGCCTGGTCTTCGGCGTCGTTCAGCTCGCTAAAGCCGTTACCGATCTCACGGCCGCCAATGAAGAATTCAAAGCGGTCGGTGATTTCCGGGTTGACGTCGTTACGGCGCGCCAGCGGAGAAACTTCCGCCGGGTATTCGGTGATGAAGGTCGGCTGGATCAGGTGCGCTTCCGCCACTTCTTCGAAGATCTCGGTCACGATACGGCCCAGACCCCAGCTCTTCTCAACTTTGATGCCGATAGACTCAGCGATCGCTTTCGCGGAATCAAAGTTATCCAGATCTGCCATCTCGGTTTCCGGACGGTATTTCTTGATCGCTTCACGCATAGTCAGTTTTTCAAACGGCTTGCCGAAGTCGAACACCTGGTCGCCGTAAGGCACTTCGGTATTGCCGAGGATGTCCTGCGCCAGGGTGCGGAACAGGGATTCGGTCAGCTCGATCAGATCTTTATAATCCGCATAAGCCATGTAGAGTTCCATCATGGTGAACTCTGGGTTATGACGAACGGAGATCCCTTCGTTACGGAAGTTACGGTTGATCTCGAAGACGCGTTCGAAGCCGCCAACCACCAGACGCTTGAGGTACAGTTCCGGCGCGATACGCAGGTACATGTCCAGATCCAGCGCGTTATGATGGGTGATGAACGGACGCGCGGAAGCGCCGCCGGGGATCACCTGCATCATCGGGGTTTCTACTTCCATAAAGCCGCGGCCAACCATGAACTGACGGATGCCCGCCAGGATCTGTGAACGCACTTTAAAGGTCTTGCGGGATTCATCGTTGGAGATCAGGTCCAGGTAACGCTGACGGTAACGCGCTTCCTGATCCTGCAGGCCATGGAATTTGTCCGGCAGCGGGCGCAGAGCTTTGGTCAGCAGACGCAGCTCGGTGCAGTGGATAGAGAGCTCACCAGTTTTGGTCTTGAACAACTTACCACGGGCGGCGATGATGTCGCCGAGGTCCCACTTTTTGAACTGGTCGTTATAAACGCCTTCCGCCAGATCGTCGCGTGCCACGTACAGCTGGATGCGGCCGCCGACGTCCTGCAGGGTCACGAAGGACGCTTTCCCCATAATACGACGGGTCATCATGCGGCCAGCAACGGCCACTTCAACGTTCAGCGCTTCCAGCTCTTCGTTTTCTTTCGCATCGAAGTCAGCGTGCAGTTGGTCAGAGGTATGGTCACGACGGAAATCGTTCGGGAAAGCGACGCCCTGCTCACGCAGCGCTGCCAGCTTCTCACGGCGGGTTTTCAGTTCATTATTAAGGTCAATTGCCGCGTCAGCGCCCTGTGCTTGTTGTTCAGACATGTTGGTTCCTCATAACCCTGCTTTCAAACTTGCTTCGATAAATTGGTCCAGGCTGCCGTCGAGCACCGCCTGAGTGTTGCGGGTTTCCACCCCGGTACGCAGATCTTTAATACGCGAGTCATCCAGCACGTAAGAGCGGATCTGGCTGCCCCAGCCGATATCGGACTTGTTGTCTTCCATCGCCTGCTTCTCGGCATTTTTCTTCTGCATCTCCAGTTCATAAAGCTTCGCTTTCATCTGCTTCATGGCCTGGTCTTTGTTCTTGTGCTGTGAACGGTCGTTCTGGCACTGCGTCACCAACCCGGTCGGGATATGGGTAATACGCACCGCGGATTCTGTACGGTTAACGTGCTGACCACCGGCGCCGGAAGCGCGGTATACGTCAATGCGCAGGTCGGCCGGGTTAATTTCAATATCGATATCGTCTTCCACTTCCGGATAAACGAACGCGGAGCTGAAGGAGGTATGACGACGACCACCGGAATCGAACGGGCTCTTACGCACCAGACGATGAACGCCGGTTTCCGTACGCAGCCAGCCGTAGGCGTAATCGCCAATGATCTTAATGGTCACGGATTTAATCCCCGCGACTTCACCTTCGGATTCTTCGATGATTTCGGTCTTAAAGCCGCGCGCTTCCGCCCAGCGCAGGTACATGCGCATCAGCATGCTGGCCCAGTCCTGGGCTTCGGTGCCGCCGGAACCGGCCTGAATATCGAGGTAGCAATCGGCGCTGTCATATTCGCCGGAGAACATGCGGCGGAACTCAAGCTGCGCCAGCTTCTCTTCCAGCGTATCCAGCTCGGCGACAGCTTCGTTGAAGGTTTCTTCGTCGTCCGCTTCCACGGCCAGATCCAGCAGACCGGCAACGTCTTCCAGCCCCTGGGACATCTGGTCCAGGGTATCTACGATGGCTTCAAGGGAAGAACGCTCTTTACCCAGCGCCTGGGCGCGTTCGGGTTCGTTCCACACGTCCGGCTGTTCCAGCTCGGCGTTTACTTCTTCGAGACGCTCTTTCTTGGCATCGTAGTCAAAGATACCCCCTAAGAACGTCGGAGCGCTCCGTGAGGTCCTGAATGCGGTTTTTTACCGGATTTATTTCAAACATGGTCGGTTTCTTTTAATGGATTTGTCAAAATGCGGTGATAAGAGCGGAATTCTACCGGATTCGCGCCCTTATTCCTACACTGTTGTCAATTTGGCCAGAGGTGATCGATGATCAGCTGCAGGCTGCGGTTGCCGCGGAACTCGTTGATGTCGAGCTTGTAGGCTAACTGGACTTCACGCACGCCGTTGTCGGGCCAGATGGAAGTATCAACGTTGAAGGCGATACCGTCCAGCAGCGGGCCGCCGTCAACCGGCTCGACCATCACCTTCAGGTGGCGCTCGCCCACCAGCCGCTGCTGCAGCAGGCGGAAGCGACCGTCAAACAGCGGTTCCGGGAACATCTGCCCCCATGGCCCGGCATCGCGCAGCATCTGCGCCACTTCCATGCTCATCTCCGCCGCCGTCAGCGGGCCGTCGGAGACCACTTCGCCCTGCAATAATGCGGGATCCAGCCATTCGGTCACCAGCTCGCCGAAGCGCTGTTGAAACTCGTCAAAACGCGCCTCTTCCAGCGAAAGCCCCGCCGCCATCGCGTGGCCGCCGAACTTCAGGATCAGTCCCGGATAGAGCGTATCCAGGCGCTCCAGCGCATCGCGCATATGCAACCCCTGAATGGAGCGACCGGAGCCTTTCAGCGTGCCGTCGCCGGTGGGCGCAAAAGCGATAACCGGGCGATGGAAGCGCTCTTTAATGCGTGATGCCAGAATGCCAACGACGCCCTGGTGCCACTGGGGATGGTACATCGCCAGTCCGCCGGGCAGAGTATCGGCGCTGCGCTCCAGCTGCTGACAGAGCGTTAGCGCTTCCGCCTGCATCCCCTGCTCAATCTCTTTGCGCGTCTGGTTGAGCGCGTCGAGCTCGTTGGCCAGCACCCGCGCTTCGCCGATGTTATCGCACAGCAGCAGCGCGACGCCGACCGACATGTCGTCCAGCCGTCCCGCCGCGTTCAGCCGCGGCCCGAGGGCAAAACCGAGGTCGCTGGCCGCCAGCTTTTGCGGATCGCGGTTGGCAATTTCCAGCAGCGCCTTTATGCCGGGCCGACATTTGCCGGCGCGAATACGGCTTAACCCCTGCCAGGTGAGGATACGGTTGTTAGCATCCAGCGGCACGACGTCCGCGACGGTGCCAAGCGCCACCAGATCCAGCAGCTCGGCAAGGTTCGGCGCGGGGATGCCGCGAGCGTCGAACCAGCCTTTATCGCGCAGAAAAGTGCGCAGCGCCAGCATCAGATAAAACGCCACCCCCACCCCGGCCAGTGATTTCGACGGGAAGTCGCAATCGCGCAGGTTGGGGTTAACGATGGCCTCCGCCGCCGGTAGCGTATCGCCCGGCAGATGGTGATCGGTCACCAACACCGGGATCCCCAGCGCATGGGCATGATCGACGCCGGCATGGGACGAGATCCCGTTGTCGACGGTCATGATCATCTGCGCGCCGCGGGCATGGGCCTGATCGACCACTTCAGGACTTAAGCCGTAGCCGTCTTCAAACCGGTTCGGCACCAGATAGGAGACATTGCCGTAACCCAGTGCGCGTAGCGCCAGTACGCTAAGCGCGGTACTGGTGGCGCCGTCGGCGTCAAAATCGCCGACTACCACGATGTGCAATCCTTTCAGGAACGCGTCATGCAGCATCTCGACCGCTTTTTCAACGCCAGTGAGCTGTGTCCAGGGGAGCATGCCTTTGACGCTGCGCTCCAGCTCCTGCGCGCTGCGCACCCCGCGGCTGGCATATAGCCGCTGCAGCAGCGGCGGCAGGTCGGCGGGGAGTTCGACGCCGTCAACCGCCTCGCGGCGGCGTAGTTGTATCTGTTGTTTCACGCGAATCAGTTACCGCTTGTCTGTTTTTTGTGCTCGTCGAGGAACGCCTTCAGCTCTTTCGGCCCCTGATAGCCCGGCAGCACCATGCCGTTGCTGAGGACCATCGCCGGCGTACCGTTGACGCCCATCTGCACGCCGAGGGTGTAATGTTTGGCGATATCTACGCTGCAGCTTGCCGGCTGCACGCCCTTGCCGTTCATGGCGTCATCCAGCGCTTTGTTGCGATCTTTCGCGCACCAGATGGCCTTCATGTCCTGCTCCGCCTGGCTTTGCAGACCCTGGCGCGGGAAAGCCAGGTAGCGCACGGTGATCCCCAGCGCGTTGTAGTCGCTCATCTGCTCGTGCAGTTTATGACAGTAGCCGCAGGTAATATCGGTAAAGACGGTGATGACGTGCTGCTCCTTCGGCGCTTTATAGACAATCATCTCGTTGCTCAGCGCGTTCAGCTTACCCAGCAGCAGTTGGTTGGTGACGTTGACCGGCTGCGCGCCACTTACGTCGTACATCGGTCCCTGAATGACGTGCTTGCCGTCGTCGGTGACGTACAGTACGCCGCTGTCGGTCAGCACCGTGCTCATCCCGGAAACCGGCGATGGTTGAATATCAGTGCTCTGCACACCCAGCTTCGCCAGCGACTGTTTGATTGCCGCGCTATCGGCGTACGCCGCTCCTGAAAGGGAGGCCGCCAGCAGGGTGAACATCAATAAACCTTTTTTCATACTCAGTCCTTTTGTTCAGCACTCACGCCCGCGGGTGGTGCTGTTGATGAAGTTGTCGCAGACGCTCGGTCGCCACATGGGTGTATATCTGCGTGGTGGAGAGATCGCTGTGTCCTAACAGCATCTGCACCACGCGCAGGTCGGCGCCATGATTGAGCAAATGCGTGGCGAACGCATGGCGTAACACGTGCGGGGAAAGCTTTTCGCTGTCGATACCCGCCAGCACGGCATAGTGTTTAATCCGGTGCCAGAAGGTCTGGCGCGTCATCTGTTGGGCGCGCTGGCTGGGAAATAAGACATCCGACGCCACGCCGTTCAGCAGCCAGGGGCGACCATACTCGAGGTAATTTTCCACCCACAGTACCGCCTCTTCCCCCAGCGGCACCAGCCGCTCTTTGTTGCCTTTTCCCACTACCCGCAGCACGCCCTGCCGCAGGCTAATGTCGCTCATCGTCAGCCCCACCAGCTCCGAGACGCGCAGGCCAGTGGCATACAGCACCTCCAGCATCGCTTTATCGCGCAATTCCAGCGGCTGCTCCACCAGCGGCGCCTGCAGCAGGCGCTCAACCTGCGCCTCACTGAGATCTTTTGGCAGCCGCTGCGGTAGCTTCGGCGAGGCCAGCAGCGCGCTGGGATCGTCCGGGCGAATTTTTTCCCGGTACAGATGCTGGAAGAAACGGCGCACGGCGCTCAGCAAGCGCGCGGTGCTGGTAGCTTTGTAGCCGCCGGACTGCCGCTCGGCCAGCAACGCCTGCAGATCGTCGCTGCTAACGCTTGCCAGCGACAGGCCGCGATGGTGCAGCCACTCAACTAACATCGTCAAATCGCGACGGTAGGCGCTGAGCGTATTCTCCGCCAGGTTGCGCTCCAGCCAAAGGGCATCGAGAAACTGTTCGATTAGTGCCAGATCCTGTTTCACATCGGCCTCTTTGTTCGTTAAACGCTCTCATTATGCCTTAAGAGGACGCCTTTCTGGTACACTGCCCGCCATTCACGGCAAGAATCGAGATGTTTACGCGATGAATATAGGTCTGTTTTACGGCTCCAGTACCTGCTACACCGAGATGGCCGCGGAGAAAATCCGCGATATCATCGGCCCCGAGCTGGTGACGCTGCACAATCTGAAAGACGATTCCCCCGCGCTGATGAGCCAGTACGACGTACTGATCCTCGGCATCCCGACCTGGGATTTCGGCGAAATTCAGGAAGACTGGGAAGCGGTCTGGGACCAGCTGGATACCCTGAACCTGGAGGGCAAAATCGTCGCGCTGTACGGCATGGGCGATCAGCTGGGCTACGGCGAATGGTTCCTTGACGCACTGGGCATGCTGCACGACAAGCTGGCGACCAAGGGCGTGAAGTTTGTCGGCTACTGGCCAACCGAAGGCTATGAGTTCACCAGCCCGAAACCGGTCATCGCCGACGGCCAGCTGTTCG
>ERZ506250.32-NODE-32-length-60482-cov-5.60261_pt1 | contig 60482 bp, 47 predicted proteins | sample MGYA00512367_ERZ506250 | MGnify/ENA metagenome assembly ERZ506250 | reverse complement strand
GTGATGGTGGTGGTCATCATCATCATCCCAGTCGATACTGCTAAATAACGCCCAGGTAGTGGCCACGCCGAGGCTGTAACCGAAGCCTTTGACGAAGCTATCGGTAAACTGCTCCCCAGGAGGGGGCGGCAGATAGACCGGCGGATAGGCGCTGTTCGGCCAGGTACCATAGACGGTGGAGGGGTTATAGCTGGGAACATAGACCACCTGTGGATTGGTCGGCTCTATTTTAATGACCTGCGTGGGCGCAGGCGCCGCTGTGTGGGCGGTTGAGGTTGCTACCGTGCTGTTGCTGCTGGGGGCCGGTGCGGCAGGGGTGACAATCACTTTCTGCTGCGGTGTGGATTTGAGCGTCCCGGTCTGTTGGGCAATGGCGCGCAGGCGCTGCACTGAATCCATCACATCATGCGGCTGGGCCAAAAATGCATTGCCGAGGTTCTCCACCCAGGGCGGATTTTCGCCCATCATCGCCAGCAGGGCAGGAAAAGCGACAAGGGATTTGACGCTAGGGTCCCACGGCTGGCTGGCAACCGCCTGAACCGCCGCATCCCCTTTCATGGCGGGATTATCCTGGGACCACTGGACCGCCTGCATGACGTTGTCGGGATAAGTGGAGGCCATCAACACCTGCGACAGCAGACTGTCCGGGTAGAGCGCGATAGGCGCGACCCACTGATCAATTTGCGCCTGGGTGTAGGTGGTGGTCACCGGCTGCGTCGTCGACGCTGCGGGCGCTGGCTGGGCTGGCGGTTCAGCGATCGTCGCCGGGGTTCGGCTTTGCACATAGAGTGTTCCCGCCGCCGCGAGTAAGCCAGCGCTACAGAGCAGGGCGATAATATGGGGTTTGAACGGCAGTGACATGGAAGCTCCTGACCCAAAAGGTAACCCATCTCGCTTAAGTATCGGCGAAAACGGCTCGTCTGCTGAGTATAGGTATGCGGTACGGCTTTTTATTGATTATTGTTGGGATCGACCCGTAGCGTTGTATGCGAACAGGAATTTTTGTCGCGGGATTTGAACAGAAAGCCTGCAATATCCTGCCCTTAACGATTCAGCTAAATTTTAATGTTGCTTTTTTGTAAACAGATTAACACCTTTCAAAAATCCTGCTATGCTGCCGACGCGGTATCGGGCATTTACCCTACAAACTGCTGTCTCACAGGAGCGTGAAGAAAATCGCCCAGCCACTAAATCCTTCAAGATGCGTCACGCGGCAAACGAAGCCAATACCGAAGCAGATTGATAGAAGACGTGTAGGCCGCATTATGACAATGAGAAGCGAGGAGAACCGTCGTGCTAGAAGAATACCGTAAGCACGTAGCTGAGCGTGCCGCCATGGGGATTGTTGCCAAACCCTTAGATGCAACCCAAATGGCCGCGCTGGTAGAACTGCTGAAAAACCCGCCTGCGGGCGAAGAAGAATTCCTGTTAGACCTGCTGATTAACCGTGTACCGCCGGGCGTCGACGAAGCCGCCTATGTGAAAGCTGGATTCCTTGCCGCGATTGCCAAGGGCGAAGCAACCTCCCCCCTGGTAACCCCTGAAAAAGCCGTTGAACTGCTGGGCACCATGCAGGGTGGTTACAACATTCATCCGCTGATCGATGCGCTGGACGACGCGAAACTGGCGCCGATTGCCGCGAAAGCGCTGTCTCATACCCTGCTGATGTTTGATAACTTCTACGATGTAGAAGAGAAAGCCAAAGCAGGTAACGAGCACGCTAAACAGGTCATGCAATCCTGGGCTGACGCTGAGTGGTTCCTGAACCGTCCGCAGCTGGCAGAAAAAATCACGGTTACCGTCTTCAAGGTCACCGGCGAAACCAACACCGATGATCTCTCTCCCGCGCCGGATGCCTGGTCGCGCCCGGATATCCCGCTGCACGCGCTGGCCATGCTGAAAAACGCCCGCGAAGGTATTGAACCGGATCAGCCGGGCGTGGTTGGCCCGATCAAACAGATCGAAGCCCTGCAGCAGAAAGGCTATCCGCTGGCCTACGTCGGCGACGTGGTCGGTACCGGTTCCTCGCGTAAATCCGCGACCAACTCGGTGCTGTGGTTTATGGGCGACGATATCCCGAACGTGCCGAACAAGCGCGGCGGCGGCCTGTGCCTGGGCGGCAAAATCGCACCAATCTTCTTCAACACCATGGAAGATGCGGGCGCGCTGCCTATCGAAGTGGATGTGTCAAACCTGAACATGGGCGACGTGATTGACGTTTACCCGTTCAAAGGTGAAGTGCGTAACCACGAAACCAACGAACTGCTGGCCAGCTTCGAGCTGAAAACCGATGTGCTGATCGACGAAGTGCGCGCCGGCGGCCGTATTCCGCTGATCATCGGTCGCGGCCTGACCACCAAAGCGCGCGAAGCGCTGGGCCTGCCGCACAGCGATGTCTTCCGTCAGGCGAAAGACGTAGCGGAAAGCAGCCGCGGTTTCTCGCTGGCGCAGAAAATGGTTGGCCGCGCCTGCGGCGTTGCCGGTATCCGTCCGGGCGCCTACTGCGAGCCGAAAATGACCTCCGTCGGTTCTCAGGACACCACCGGTCCAATGACCCGTGATGAACTGAAAGATCTGGCGTGCCTGGGCTTCTCCGCTGACCTGGTGATGCAGTCCTTCTGCCACACCGCGGCCTATCCGAAGCCGGTTGACGTCACCACGCATCATACTCTGCCGGACTTCATTATGAACCGTGGCGGTGTTTCGCTGCGTCCGGGCGATGGCGTGATTCACTCCTGGCTGAACCGCATGCTGCTGCCGGATACCGTGGGTACCGGTGGTGACTCCCACACCCGTTTCCCAATCGGCATCTCCTTCCCGGCGGGCTCTGGTCTGGTGGCCTTCGCCGCCGCGACCGGCGTGATGCCGCTGGATATGCCGGAGTCGGTGCTGGTACGCTTCAAAGGCAAAATGCAGCCGGGGATCACCCTGCGTGACCTGGTCCACGCTATCCCGCTGTACGCCATCAAGCAGGGCCTGCTGACCGTTGAGAAGAAAGGTAAGAAAAACATCTTCTCTGGTCGCATCCTTGAGATCGAAGGTCTGCCGGATCTGAAAGTCGAGCAGGCGTTCGAGTTGACCGATGCTTCCGCTGAGCGTTCTGCCGCAGGCTGCACCATCAAGCTGAACAAAGAGCCGATCGTTGAGTATCTGAACTCCAACATCGTCCTGCTGAAGTGGATGATCGCCGAAGGCTACGGCGACCGCCGTACCCTGGAACGCCGTATCCAGGGCATGGAAAAATGGCTGGCGGATCCGCAGCTGCTGGAAGCCGATGCTGACGCGGAATACGCGGCAGTGATCGACATCGATCTGGCGGATATCAAAGAGCCAATCCTGTGCGCGCCGAACGATCCGGACGATGCCCGTCTGCTGTCTGACGTGCAGGGCGAGAAGATTGACGAAGTATTCATCGGCTCTTGCATGACCAACATTGGTCACTTCCGTGCGGCTGGTAAACTGCTGGACAGCCATAAAGGCCAACTGCCGACTCGCCTGTGGGTGGCGCCGCCAACCCGTATGGACGCCGCGCAACTGACCGAAGAGGGCTACTACAGCGTGTTTGGTAAGAGCGGGGCGCGTATCGAAATCCCTGGCTGTTCCCTGTGTATGGGTAACCAGGCGCGCGTGGCCGACGGTGCGACGGTGGTCTCCACCTCCACCCGTAACTTCCCGAACCGTTTAGGTACCGGCGCTAACGTCTATCTGGCCTCTGCCGAACTGGCAGCGGTGGCTTCTCTGCTCGGCAAACTGCCGACGCCGGAAGAGTACCAGACCTTCGTGGCGCAGGTGGATAAGACGGCGGAAGATACCTACCGTTATCTGAACTTCAACCAGCTGGATCAGTACACTGAAAAAGCTGACGGCGTGATCTTCCAGACCGCGGTGTAAACCATTCGGTCAGCCCGGCTGACCGGTTGGCGATAAACTCTCCAATGCCCGGTGAACATTGCATCACCGGGCATTTTTATTTCCAAACCTCCTGCCCGCTACGCTTTTTTTCTTTCTGTCTGCTGCGATAATTACTGCATGGGTACAGTGCAGCGGTGACGCATTGCCCTTGCAGAGGAAAAGACTATGGACTACGAATTTCTGCGCGATATTACCGGAGTGGTAAAGGTGCGAATGTCGATGGATCACGAGGCGATTGGCCACTGGTTCAACGAGGAGGTGAAAGGCAATCTTGCTCTGCTGGACGAAGTGGAGCAGGCTGCGCGCACCGTGAAGGGCAGCGAACGTTCCTGGCAGCGGGCTGGCCATGAATATACGTTGTGGCTGGATGGCGAAGAGGTGATGATCCGCGCCAATCAGCTGGAATTTTCCGGTGATGAAATGGAAGAGGGGATGAATTACTACGACGAAGAGAGCCTCTCTCTGTGCGGCGTTGAGGATTTCCTGCAGGTGGTTGCTGCCTATCGTGAATTTATGCAGCAGCGTTAATGACGACGTTTATGCCGGGTGGCGCAAAACCCTGGGCCTGCTAAGCGTAGCGTGAACAGGGGAAATCCCCGAAGGGGCTGGCGCCCTACCCGAACGGCCAGGCGGCGCAGAACCCCATGCCCGGCAAGCACCAGCGCCGCCGGGCATTTGAGGCATTACACGGCAGGAATATTACGGCCGTAGTAGATCTCGCGCATCTCTTTCCACAGCAGGTCGGTAATGACCTTGCGTTCTTCGGCGGTCAACTCTTCCGGTCGGGTATGGAACATGTAGTGCTTAAGATCGAACTCCTTAAGCAACATTTTGGTATGGAAGATATTTTCCTGATAAACGTTGACGTCGACCATGTCATACAGCGACTTCATATCGTCAGACATAAAGTTCTGAATCGAATTGATTTCATGATCGATAAAATGTTTCATCCCATTGATATCACGGGTAAAGCCGCGCACGCGGTAGTCAATAGTGACAATGTCTGACTCCAACTGGTGGATCAGATAGTTCAGCGCTTTAAGCGGGGAAATGACGCCGCAGGTTGACACTTCGATATCGGCGCGGAAAGTGCACAGCCCGCCTTCCGGGTGGCTCTCCGGGTAGGTATGCACGCAGATATGGCTCTTATCGAGATGGGCAACCACGGTTTCCGGTAGCGGGCCGGGGTGTTCGGTCTGGTCAATGAGCTTGGGATCGATAGGCTCTTCGCTGACCAGAATAGTTACGCTGGCGCCCTGGGGTTCATAATCCTGGCGGGCGATATTCAGGATATTGGCGCCAATAATAGAACAGGTTTCTGTCAGGATCTCCGTCAGGCGATTGGCATTATAGAGTTCGTCGATATAGGCGATGTAGCCGTCGCGCTCTTCGGCCGTTTTGGCGTAACAGATATCGTAGATACAAAAACTCAGGCTTTTGGTCAGGTTGTTAAAGCCGTGCAGCTTCAATTTTTTCAATTTAGTTCACCCCCTTACTTCGCGTCACGGTGCGGACAGAGCATCATGCAGATATTGTGGTAAGGCGAAGGCCGCCGTATGGATTGCCGGATTGTAGTAACGGCAGGTCAGGTTGGCTTTGTGAAAACGCGCCTGAATGATTTCACTGGAGAGATGACGCAGCGCTTCGTTGTCGCTCGCCCAGGCAAAGGTCATGATCCCGCCATAATAGGTTGGAATTGCCGCCTGGTAGAAGCTGACGTCGCGAAAATAGTGGCTCAGCTTGCGATGACTGCCCACCGCTTCATCCTGTTGCAGGAAGCAGACACCGTTCTGCGCAACGAAGATGCCTCCCGGGTTCAGGCAGCGTTTGCAGCCTTCATAAAAAGCCGAAGTGAAGAGACTTTCGCCCGGACCGATAGGATCGGTGCAGTCAGAAATGATCACGTCAAACGTTTGCGTTGTCTGGTTAACAAAATTGACGCCATCATCAATCACCAGCGTAAAACGCGGGTCATCATAGGCGCCAGCGCTATGGTTCGGCAGGTACTGGCGGCAGAATGAGACTACCCCGGCGTCAATTTCCACCATGGTGATGGTTTCGATGCTGTGGTGACGAGAGACTTCGCGCAGCATCGCGCCGTCACCACCGCCGATGATCAGCACATGCTTCGCGTTGCCGTGAGCCAGCAGCGGCACGTGGGTCATCATTTCGTGATAGATGAACTCATCGCGTTCGGTGGTTTGTACGACGCCATCCAGCGCCATCACCCGGCCAAAAGCGCGGTTGTCAAAGATGATCAGATCCTGATGATCGGTTTTTTCGTGGTACAGCACGTTATCAACGCTAAAGTACTGACCAAAATGGTCATGCAGCGTTTCATGCCACAGTGGATTATCGGCCACGGTGAGGCTCCTCCTTCGTTAACATCTGTTACACCCGTAAAACGAGTGCAACATCATAGACAACTATAGATGAGGATGCACGGCGGTTATTGCAGCAATGCGGCAGGAATAACGCCACCGCCCGGAGAGGGCGGTGGGCGGGAAGTTATTTCGCCGGTGCGGGTTGCGTATCCACTATCCGCACGGAATAAACCATGGTGGCGCCAGGCGGGATTTTCGGCGGTAATCCTTTACTGCCATAGGCTTTGTCAGGCGGTACGACCAGCGTAACGGAGCCATGGTTCTGCAGACGTTGCAGCGGTCCGCGAAACACCGGCGGATAAGCATCCAGCTTCTGGGTGAGCGCCTGATCTTTCGCTTCCATATCGTTGATCACTGTCCCATCCGTCAGCATCTCTTTGATCACCACGGTGACCATGTCGTTGCCGCTTATTTTACCTTTACCCAGGTAATCGACACGGCTGTAGACGCCCTCTTTAAAGACTACATCTTTTTTGCGCGCAAAAGCCTGCTGATATTTTTTGCCCGCGCTGATGTTTTTCTGTTCGATTTTATTCAGGTTCTGGAACACCTGCTGTGAAACGTCAAACAGCGCTTTGTTCCGCTCCTGTTCTCCGAGGCGAAGCTGGCTGCTAAAGGCATCTTCGATACCCTGCAGTACCAGTCCGGCATCGACGGTAATTCCCTGTTTGCGACGGGTGGTAAGGACATTCAGGGCCTCGGTGCCCATTGAGGCACCGATGGCATAAGCCTGCTGTTCGCCAGGGGCGTTGAGTTTGACAGTAGCATCCTTGCTACCCGTGCTTTTAGGCTGTACTGACAGTTGAGTTCTCAGCAGCTGAATTTCGTCTTCTTTAATCCTTAGCTGGGCGTTGTCTTTGTCTGCCTGCAGGCGATAGGCCGCAACAACCGCCGCCATCTCCGATGGTTCGTTCTTTGAAGCGGCGGCGGTATCGTGCCCTGGCGGCGCTTTTTCCGCAGCGGCGAGCCGGGTGGCGAGGGACTGCTTATCGGCGTTAAGGGCGGTGATCTGAGCGAGGGCGCTCTGTTTGGCTTTTTCCGCAGCGGCCAGTTGGGCGGCCAAAGACTGCTTATCGGCGTCCAGCGCTTTGACTTTGTCGAGGGCTGCCTGCTGTGCTTTTTCCACTGAGGCCAGCTGGGTAGCCTGCGGCTGTTTATCGGCCTGAAGCGTTTTGGCCTGCTCGAGCGCGGTCTGTTTGGCTTTTTCCGCGGCGGCCAACCGGCTGGCCAGCGACAGCTTGTCGGCATCAAGGGCTTTAGCCCGATCGATCGCAGTCTGCTGTGCTTTTTCTGCGGCGGCCAACCGGGTCGTGAGCGACTGCTTTTCAGTATCGAGGGCTTTAGCCTGGTTAAGGGCGATCTGCTGGACTTTTTCCGCAGTGGCCAGCCGGGTAATAAGCGACTGCTTATCAGCATCGAGGGCTTTGGCCTGGCTGAGGGCGGTCTGCTGTGCTTTTTCCACGGCGGCCAGTCGGGTGGTCAGCGTTTGTTTATCCGTATTCAGCGTGGTGAGGCTGGCGCTGAGCCGTTTATTTTCCGCTTCTACGCTCTGAAGCTGCGACGTTAATTGTTGGATCTGCTTAAGTGCGGCAGTCTGGCTTTGCTGCAGATTATTATTCTGGCCAAGGCTCCCTTTTTTTATCAACGCCTCATTTTCCGCAGTCGCGGCGGCTAACGCTTTCTGTAATTGAGTTATTTTTTTATTCAATGCCGCTTGTTCATCTGCGGTGGATGTTTCCGTTGACGGCGTTGCGGTAAGCTGTTTTTTTAATTGCTGAATAGTTTTATCTTTTTGCGCAATCGTTGCCTGCTGACTGGCGATTTTTTTTTGCAACTGTGCGGTGTTGATCGCATTTTTTTTATTATCCGCATTTTGACGATCCCCTGACGTTTGCTTCACGGTGTCAGTATCGTTTTTTTCTTGCGCCTGAGTTTGCTGTTGAGCGTAGTCGAGGAAGGCCGGCGCGGCGCCGGCGTAAAATGAGGGTAAAAGCGCCAGCGCCGCGGCGAGCATCAGCAGAGGTGCTTTTGGGGTCAGCGTGGCGGTTCTGTTCATGGTTGTTTGCTTTCACCACGCTGTACCAGGCTATCGATCAGCGTTTTTTGGATATCGGAGCACAGCTTGATAGATTTGAACTGATACATGGAGTCAATACCCATCCGGGTTGGATCGGCAACTTTCTCGCGCACCTTGTTATATTGTGACGCCGCGCGCACCAGAGCATTGAACTCGTTGCTGAGTTTAGTTGCCTGCTGTGGGTTCACCTCTTTAAGCGAATCCAGCGCCTGACGGCAGGACTCAATACGCTCCTGTTCGCTGGCAGCGCGCTCCTGCTCAGCCTGTTGTTGCGACGTTAGCGGCGTGGCAATCGGTTTTACCTGCTGGCGAGATGAGGTATTGCTACAGCCCACTAATAAAAGTGCGGTAAGCGGGATAATACGAAGAGTCGGCGAGATATTCACAATTTCAGTCCATGAAGTAGGGATATTTTCACCGGATTCTAGAAGGGTGTTTTTTATTTTGCAATATATGAATAATGATATTTTATTAGTTTTTTAGTAATTCATTACTAGTAGTGGTTTAATTTATTTGGCGGGTTGATATGTTTGAACGGGAATAAGATTTATTTATATACAATAATAAATATAAATATTCGAGTGTGACAAATGAAATGATAAAGGCGCGGAGCATTGTCGCCCGCGCAGGGAATTATTTAACGTAAGCCAGCAGGCTGAGCGAATCACGGGCCAGCGCTTTGCATTTTTTCGCTGTCGGAATGTTAATACCGCTAAGATCGCGATAGCTGTCTTCGCCAAGCGCTTTCATGTTGTAGCTGTCATAGTTGCTGAGGTCCCACTGGTTCTGTTGAGCAAAGAACACCAGCGCGCGACGGATCTGCGTGTTGGGCAGGTTCTGGTAGCCACAGTCGTTTTTCAGAAACACAAAAACCGCGGTTAAATCAGCCATATCTTCCGCTTCTGATTCGCTGAGCGCGTAGCTGTTGGCGGAGAGAGCAAGCAGGCTGCCGAGTACCATTGTTCTGAAAAGCGTCTTCATTTTTTCTACCATTAGATCACCGACGCTTCAAATTAGCATACTTCTTTACACAGCGCCGATCTTTATTCTTACTCTTCTGCTTGACCTTCCCGTTACGGTAGGGTTTAAGCTCAAATATTCGCCCGCAGAATAAAAGGATGTGAATATGCAACGCCGAGACTTCCTCAAACTGACCGCCGCGGTCGGCATGGCCAGCGCATTACCGTTATGGAGCCGGGCGGTCTTTGCCGCCAGTCGCCCGGCTTTGCCGGTGCCGTCGCTGTTAACTGCCGATGCGCGCAACCGTATTGCGCTGACCATCCAGGCGGGCAAAACGCAGTTTGGTGCCCTGAATGCCACTACCTGGGGGTATAACGGTTCGTTGCTGGGGCCAGCGCTACAGTTGACGCAGGGTAAGGCCGTTACGGTGGATATTACCAACCAGCTGGCGGAAGCGACCACGCTGCACTGGCACGGTCTGGAGGTACCGGGCGAGGTCGACGGGGGGCCGCAGGGGATTATCGCGCCGGGCGCAACCCGTACGGTGAGCTTCACGCCGACGCAGCGGGCGGCCACCTGTTGGTTTCACCCGCATCAGCACGGGACTACCGGTCGTCAGGTGGCGATGGGGCTGGCAGGGCTGGTGCTGATCGAGGATGAAGAGAGCGGACGCCTGCTGCTGCCGAAGCAGTGGGGAATCGATGATGTGCCGGTGATCGTCCAGGATAAGAAGTTCACCGCCGCTGGTGAAATCGACTATCAGCTGGATGTGATGAGCGCCGCCGTCGGCTGGTTTGGCGATACGCTTCTAACCAATGGCGCTCTCTATCCCGAACATGCCGCGCCGCGCGGCTGGTTACGCCTGCGTTTGCTGAACGGCTGTAATGCCCGTTCCCTCAATTTTGCCACCAGTGATAAGCGCCCGCTGTACGTGGTGGCCAGTGACGGCGGTCTGTTGGCCGAGCCGGTCAAGGTCGATGAATTGCCGGTCTTGATGGGGGAACGCTTTGAGGTGCTGGTAGACACCAGCGACGGTAAACCTTTCGATCTGGTGACCCTGCCGGTGAGCCAGATGGGCATGGCCATTGCGCCTTTTGATAAACCACAGCCGGTACTGCGCGTCCAGCCGCTGGTCATTCCTGCCTCCGGCAAGCTGCTGGATACTTTGGCCGCTATGCCAGCGCTCCCCTCTCTAACGGGGCTGACGCAGCGTCAGCTCCAGCTGTCGATGGATCCGATGCTCGACAGGATGGGCATGCAGGCGTTGATGGAGAAATATGGCGAGCAGGCGATGGTCGGAATGGATCACGGCATGATGGGGCATGGCGGGATGGGCGACATGGGGAATATGCACCACGGCGACATGAGCAACATGAACCACGGGGCCGGCATGGAGCATGGCATGTCGTCGGGCAAGGGTTTTGATTTCCATACCGCCAACCGCATCAACGGCAAAGCCTTCGACATGAATGTGCCGATGTTTGCCGCTGCCAGAGGCCAATATGAACGCTGGGTCATCTCCGGCAAGGGCGACATGATGCTGCATCCGTTCCATATCCACGGCACCCAGTTCCGCATCCTTAGCGAAAACGGCAAGCCGCCAGCGGCGCACCGTCGCGGCTGGAAAGACACCGTTCGTGTGGAAGGGGACGTGAGTGAAGTATTAGTGAAGTTTGATCATCCGGCGCCGAAGGAGTTTGCCTATATGGCCCACTGCCATCTGCTGGAGCATGAAGATACCGGGATGATGCTGGGTTTCACGGTTTAGGGCGGTACGACGCTCGAACGTGGGGAGAGAGAATAAACACAAAAAAACGGCAACTTTCGTTGCCGTTTTGCGTTTTATTTAGCGTCATCCGGAAGCGCATAGGCGACGATGTAATCGCCCATTTTGGTACCGAACGAACCGTGACCACCGGCAGAGATGACAACATACTGTTTGCCATTCACTTCGTAAGTCATCGGAGTCGCCTGGCCGCCGGCTGGCAGACGGGCTTCCCACAGCTTCTCGCCGTTGCTCATATTGTACGCGCGCAGGTAGTTATCTGCGGTTGCGCCGATGAACAGGACGTTACCGGCCGTGGAGATCGGCCCGCCCAGCATCGGCATCCCCATGGTGAACGGCAGCTTAACCGGCATCGGGAACGGCAGGCTGTCCTGCGGAGTACCGATACGTTTTTTCCATACCACTTCGTTGGTTTTCAGATCCAGGGCGGAGATATAGCCCCAGGCCGGCTGTTTGCATGGCAGGCCGAACGGCGACAGGAACGGGTTCAGGGTTACGCCATACGGGACGCCGTACTGCGGCTGCACGCCGGACTCGGTGCCAGAGCCTTTCGCATCTTTCGGCGGCTCCATCGGATTGCCCGGGCCGCGCGGGATCAGTTTGGAGACGAACGGCAGCGCCATCGGGTTGGCAATAGCCACCTGACGGTTCGGATCGACGGAGATACCGCCCCATTCAAACATCCCCAGGTTACCCGGGAAGACGAGGGTGCCCTGCTCAGACGGCGGGGTGAAGATACCTTCATAGCGCATCTGGTGGAAGATCACGCGGCACACCAGCTGGTCGAACATAGTGGCGCCCCACATGTCCGCCCCGGTGAGATCTTTCTTCGGACGGAAGCTCAGATCGGAGAAGGGCTGGGTTTTAGCAACATAATCGCCTTTCGCCGCACCTTGCGGAACCGGTTTTTCCGGGGCCGGGACCACCAGTTCGCCGTTACGGCGATCCAGCACAAAGATGTTGCCGGTTTTCGCCGGAGCATAGATGACCGGTACGGTTTTGCCGTTGACCTCAATGTCAGCCAGCGTCGGCTGGGAAGGCATGTCCATATCCCACAGATCGTGGTGGACGGTCTGGTAGCTCCAGGCCAGTTTACCGGTGGTGGCGTTCAGCGCCACAATCGAGCTGGCATAACGTTCTTGCTCCGGCGTGCGGTTGCCGCCCCAGATATCCGGGGTGGTCACCCCCATCGGCAGATAGACCAGATCCAGCTTAGCGTCGTAAGCGGCAGGCGCCCAGGAGTTCGGTGAGTTCAGCGTGAAGTGATGCTCATCGCTCGGGATGGCGTTCGGGTCTTTTGCACCCGGATCGAAGGCCCACAGCAGTTTACCGGTATTCACATCAAAGCCGCGGATCACGCCAGATGGCTCGCGGGTAGAGAAGTTATCGGTGACCGCGCCGGCAATTACGATAGTTTTATCGGTGATGATCGGTGGGGAAGTGGGTTCATACATGCCCGGCGTGGTGACCGGCATGTTGGTCTGCAGGTTGAGAATACCTTTGTTGGCAAAGGTTTCGCACAGCTTACCGTTGTCGGCGTTTACCGCGAACAGGCGACCATCGTTCACCGGCAGGATAATGCGGCGCGGACAGTCGGCGACGACGTCGGCAGGGGCGTTATCCGCTTTCGCTTCGTGATAAGAAACACCGCGGCAGGTGACGTGCTGGAACGATGGATCGGCGTTCAGCTGCGGGTCAAAATGCCACTTCTCTTTACCGGTGGCGGCGTCCAGCGCAAACAGACGCTGGTGAGCGGTACACAGGAAGAGCGTGTCGCCAACTTTGATCGGCGTCACTTCGTTGGTGATTTCACCCGGATCGTTCGGTTGCTTCAGGTCGCCGGTGCGGAACACCCAGGCTTCCTTCAGGTTCTTCACGTTCTCAGCGTTAATCTGCTTCAGTGGGGAGAAGCGCTGGCCTTCCTGGTTACGGCCATAGGCCGGCCAGTCGCCGTCGGCGACGGTGGAGATCGGTGCCGCCGGGGTGGCGTCGGCGCTCAGGGTGCCGTTGACTTCCTGCGGGTCGTTAAAGCCGGCCCAGGTCAGCATGCCGCCGCTAATCAGCAGGGCGACGACCAGGGCACCTACGGCGCCAGCGGAAGGGATGGGCAGACGACGCCAGACAAAGGGCAGGATCAACCAGATACCAAAGAAGACGAGGATATCGCTACGCGGCGTCAGCGCCCAGAAGTCGAAGCCGACTTCCCAGACGCCCCAGATCATCGTCGCCAGCAGCAGCGCAGCGTACAGCCACAGCGCAGCGCGTTTGCCGCGCAGCAGCATCACGGTCACGCCCAGCATCACCAGACCAGCGATAGGGTAGTACCAGGAGCCGCCAAGCACGACCAGCCATGCTCCGCCGATTAAAAGATAGAGGCCGCAGAACGCTGCAAATAGCGCAGTCAGCGTCACCAGGAGCCTTGATTGTTGAGACTTTGTTTCAGCCATAGAAAGTTACTCATGTGTTTGTTAATTTTTTAACTGCAATTAATTATAGGTTTTAACAAGTGTGATCGGAATCACAAATATGGCTTTATTAATCCCTGCACCGAAGATTTCTTTTTGCTGGTATACTGGATGGCTTGCCGGTCATCGTCGGGGCGAAAGCAGCGGCTTTGATGATTTATATTTAGAATCAAATGGTTAGTCTTATGAAACATACTGTAGAAGTGATGATCCCGGAATCCGAGATCAAAGCGCGTATCGCGGAACTGGGTCGTCAAATCAACGAACATTATCAGGACAGCGGCAGCGAAATGGTGCTGGTGGGGCTGCTGCGCGGCTCATTTATGTTCATGGCCGACCTGTGCCGTGAAGTGCAGGTGCCGCATGAAGTCGATTTTATGACCGCCTCCAGCTACGGCAGCGGCATGTCCACCACCCGTGATGTGAAAATCCTCAAAGATCTGGATGAAGACATCCGTGGTAAAGATGTACTGATCGTGGAAGACATCATCGATTCCGGCAACACCCTGTCTAAAGTGCGTGAGATCCTCAGCCTGCGCGAGCCGAAGTCGCTGGCCATTTGTACGCTGCTGGATAAACCAAGCCGTCGTGAAGTCAACGTCCCGGTTGAGTTCGTCGGTTTCGCCATTCCGGATGAGTTCGTGGTGGGCTACGGTATCGACTACGCTCAGCGTTACCGCCATCTGCCGTATATCGGCAAAGTCACTCTGCTGGACGAGTAAAGGGAAATCCACTCTGGACAGCGCGCGCCGCGCTCTCCAGAGTGGCTAAGCCTGAAGGCTATTTGTGGTTGATGTGTTTGATCTTGAGGTTGGAGATGCCGTGGCGATAGCGCTGTTCGAGGGTTTCCCGGCTCACGGCGGTGACATCCAGATCGCGCAGCAGTCCGTCATGAATGCCGTAAGCCCAGCCGTGAATGGTCACCTTCTGTCCGCGCTTCCACGCCGATTGCATAATCGTCGAATGCCCAAGGTTGTACACCTGTTCCATCACGTTCAGCTCACAAAGGGTATCCAGACGGCGCTCCTCCGGCATTTCACCCAGCAGCGAGCTGTGCTTAAACCAGATATCGCGGATATGCAGCAGCCAGTTGTCGATGAGTCCCAGCTCCGGGTTCTCCACCGCCGCCTGTACGCCGCCACAGCCGTAGTGGCCGCAGATAATAATGTGCTCGACTTCGAGGACATCAACGGCATACTGCACCACTGACAGGCAGTTGAGGTCGGTGTGGATCACCAGATTGGCGACGTTACGATGGACAAATAGTTCGCCTGGTTCCAGGCCGGTGAGTCGCTCAGCGGGAACGCGGCTGTCCGAACAGCCAATCCACAGGAAGCGCGGTTTCTGCGTCTGCGACAGTTTCTCAAAGAAGCCGGGGTCCTCTTCCACCAGCATTTTTGACCATAGTGCATTATTGCTGATGAGTGTATCTATATCATTCATGGACATTATCGGCCTGTAACCAAGTAAGTGCGTTGCGCTAATATAGGGTAAGCTCACCTTTTTTAAAACCATCTTAACCCGTGATACGTCAGGCTACCGATGCGTTGGCGGCGCCAGCGCCAGTACAGCGCAAACGTGAGTCAGGCGGGTTAATGACGTGTCACGACACGAGAAGAGATATTTAATGACCATTGCTCTGGAATTAAAACAGCTCAAAAAAACCTACCCCGGCGGGGTTCAGGCGCTGCGGGGAATCGACCTGCAGGTCGAAGCGGGGGATTTTTACGCCCTGCTGGGCCCGAACGGTGCGGGAAAATCCACGACGATCGGCATCATCAGCTCGCTGGTGAATAAAACCTCTGGTCAGGTCAATGTCTTTGGCTACGATTTGGAGAAAGACGTCGTCAACGCCAAGCGTCAACTTGGCCTGGTGCCGCAGGAGTTTAACTTTAACCCCTTCGAGACCGTGCAGCAGATCGTTGTTAACCAGGCGGGCTACTACGGCGTTGAGCGTAAAGAAGCCATCGCCCGCAGCGAAAAGTATTTAAAACAGCTCGATCTGTGGGAGAAACGCAGCGAGCGCGCGCGGATGCTCTCGGGCGGGATGAAGCGCCGGCTGATGATCGCCCGCGCGTTAATGCATGAGCCGAAGCTACTGATCCTCGATGAGCCTACCGCTGGCGTCGATATTGAACTGCGTCGTTCCATGTGGGGCTTTCTCAAGGATCTCAACGATCGCGGCACCACCATTATCCTGACCACCCACTATCTCGAAGAGGCGGAAATGCTGTGTCGCAACATCGGCATCATCCAGCACGGCGCGCTGGTGGAAAACACCTCGATGAAAGCGCTGCTGTCAAAGCTGAAGTCTGAGACCTTTATTCTCGATCTCGCGCCAAAAAGCCCGGTACCGAAGCTCGAAGGCTACCAGTACCAGCTGGTCGATACGTCGACGCTGGAAGTGGAGGTTCTGCGCGAGCAGGGGATTAACAGCGTCTTTGCCCAACTGAGCGCCCAGGGGGTGCAGGTACTGAGTATGCGTAACAAAGCCAACCGTCTGGAAGAGCTGTTTGTCACCCTGGTGCATGAGCGAAAAGGAGAGTCCGCATGATGCAGCTTTATTGGGTCGCGCTGAAAAGCATCTGGACCAAAGAGATCCACCGTTTTATGCGCATCTGGGTACAGACGCTGGTGCCGCCGGTGATCACCATGACCCTGTACTTCGTCATTTTTGGCAACCTGATCGGCTCACGCATCGGCGAGATGCATGGTTTTACCTATATGCAGTTTATCGTCCCGGGCCTGATCATGATGGCGGTGATCACTAACGCTTACGCCAACGTCGCCTCGTCGTTCTTCAGCGCCAAGTTTCAGCGCAATATTGAAGAGCTGCTGGTGGCGCCGGTGCCGACGCATGTCATTATCGCTGGCTACGTGGGCGGCGGGGTGGCGCGCGGGCTGTGCGTGGGCATCCTGGTCACCGCCGTCTCGCTATTCTTTGTGCCGTTCCAGGTTCACTCCTGGCTGTTTGTCGCCCTGACGTTGATCCTTACCGCGGTGCTGTTCTCGCTGGCCGGCCTGCTGAACGCGGTGTTTGCCAAGACCTTCGATGACATCAGCCTGATCCCGACCTTTGTGCTGACGCCGCTGACCTATCTCGGCGGGGTGTTCTACTCGCTGACGTTGCTGCCGCCGTTCTGGCAGGGGCTGTCGCATCTGAACCCCATCGTCTACATGATCAGCGGTTTCCGCTTCGGTTTCCTCGGGATTAACGATGTCCCGCTGGTGACTACCTTTGCGGTGCTGGTAGTCTTCATTGTCGCCTTCTATCTGCTCTGCTGGTCGTTAATTCAGCGCGGCCGCGGCCTGCGTAGCTGATACGGCTCACGGTTAGCGCTTCCCGAGGCAAATACGTGGGGCGCTAACCGCTTATCTTTGACCGTCATCACCGATACGCCTCCTTCCCCTTGTTACATTATTAGCTGGCTAAGGAGGGAAACATGCTCGGTTGGGTCATTACCTGTCACGATGAACTGGCGCAGGAGATGCTGGATCGTCTTGAACAAAAGTTTGGACCGCTGGCCCAGTGCCGGGCGGTCAATTACTGGCGCAATCTCAGCAACAATATGTTGAGCCGGATGATGTGCGATGCGCTGCATGCCACCGACTCCGGGGACGGCGTCATTTTCCTCACCGACAAAACCGGCGCGGCGCCTTATCGGGCCGCGGCGCTGATGAGCCACAAGCATACCCACTGTGAAGTCATCTCCGGTATCAGCTATTCATTACTTGAACGAATGTATCTGCTGCGGGGCACGTTAAGCAGCGATGCGTTTCGCCAGACTATCGTTAGCGCGGGTGGGCCGCTGGTGAGCAGCCTGTGGCATCAACAGCAGAAAAATCCCCCGTTCCGACTGCGTCACGATACCTTCGGAAATTAAGCATCGGTATTGATGCCGCTTTTGTTACAATAGCGGCCGTTGATGGTTGACCGGTTCGATGCGCATGTTTGCCCGATTTTTTACTCTACTTCTTTTCCTGACCTCGCTTAGCGCTTCCGCCAGCCTGCTTAGCCAGCAGGGCAAGCCTGTACGCTATATGCAAACCACCGAAGATGCGGTTATCTGGGCGCAGGTGGGGAACCATGTAATAAGCGTCGGCAATGTACGTGCCGGGCAGATCCTCGCGGTCGTCCCGACGGCGGCTGACTACTATGAATTTCGTTTTGGTTTCGGCACCGGGTTTATTGATAAAGGCCATCTCGAGCCGGTACAAGGGAAGCAGCGGGTGGAGGACCGTTTAGGGGATCTCAATAAACCGCTGAGTAACCAGAATTTACTCACCTGGAAAGACACGCCGCTCTATGACGCGCCCTCGGTGAGTAGCGCGCCGTTCGGTACGCTGGCCACTAATCTGCGTTATCCGATCCTCAGCAAGCTGAAAGACCGACTTAATCAGACCTGGTTTCAGATCCGCATTGGCGACCGGCTGGCGTGGGTCAGTAGTCTGGATGCGCAGGAAGATAATGGCATTCCCGTGCTGACCTATCACCATATTTTGCGCGATGAAGAGAATACCCGTTTTCGTCATACGTCCACCACCACCTCGGTACGCGCCTTCAATAACCAGATGACCTGGCTGCGCGATCAGGGCTACACCACGCTGACCCTGTACCAGCTTGAAGGCTATGTGCGCAATAAAATCAATCTCCCGGCGCGGGCGGTGGCGATCACTTTCGATGATGGTCTGAAATCGGTAAACCGCTACGCTTATCCGGTGCTGAAACAGTACGGCTTCCACGCCACCGCGTTTATTATCTCCTCGCGTATTAAGCGCCATCCGCAGAAGTGGGATCCGAAATCACTGCAGTTTATGAGCATTTCCGAGCTACGCCAGATTCAGGACGTCTTTGATATTCAGTCGCATACCCATTTTCTGCATCGGGTGGACGCCTACCGGCGACCGATCTTATTCAGCCGCAATTACCACAATATTCTGTTTGATTTTGCCCGCTCGCGTCGGGCGCTGGGTCAGTTTAATCCGCATGTGCTCTATCTTTCCTATCCCTTCGGCGGCTATAACGCCACCGCGGTGCAGGCGGCGAATGACGCCGGGTTTCATATGGCAGTGACGACGGTGCGGGGGAAGGTGAAGCCGGGGGATAATCCGTTCCTGCTTAAGCGGTTATATATCTTACGCACGGATTCGCTGGAGACGATGTCGCGGCTGATCAGTAACCAGCCGCAGGGGTAATACCGACGCTGCGCCTGAGCACAGCGCCGCGGCCATCAGGCGACCTGTACCGGAATGGCTTTCGCCTGGCGTTTCATTTCGTTATCGCCTTCGAAGTAGGCAATGTTAGGCTGCCAGTTACGCGCTTCTTCGTCCGACATAGTAACGAAGCTGGCGATGATCAGGATATCGCCGACGCTGGCGCAGTGGGCGGCGGCGCCGTTAACGGAGATGATCCGGGAGCCCCGCTCGGCGGCAATGGCGTAGGTGGAGAAACGGTTGCCGTTGGTGACGTTCCAGAGGTGAATGGTTTCATTCTCCAGAATACCGGCCGCATCCAGGAAGTCCTGGTCAATGGCGCAAGAACCTTCATAGTGCAGGTCCGCCTGCGTGACTTTTACGCGGTGGAGCTTGCCCTGCAGCATATTACGCATCATAACTTCTACCCTTCAACCTTAATGTAGCAGAGCGGACACGGCGCCCGCCCTGAGAAAAGCCCGGGCAGTATTGCCCGATTTTTACCCGCTGTCTACTGAGCGAGCGTAACGATCTGATTGTCGATCAGGCGGGCCTGGCCCAGCCAGGCGGCCATCAGGATCACCGCGCGCTGGCTGGCATCGGTCAGCTCAAGCAGGGTGTCGGCATCGCGGATTTGAATGTCGTCGGCGCGGAAGCCTTTTTCGTTCAGCTCCTGTTCAGCGATAGCGATAATCTCGTCGAGCTGGCGATCGCCTGCGGCCAGTTTTTCCGCCACTGCGCTCAGCACTTTATACAGGCCAGGCGCGATTTTGCGCTGGTCGGCGGTCAGGTAGCCATTGCGCGAACTCAGCGCCAGGCCATCCTTCGCGCGAACGATCGGCACGCCGATAATCTCAATATCGTAGCCCATGTCGGCGACCATCTTGCGGATCAGCGCCAGCTGCTGGAAGTCCTTCTCGCCGAAGCAAGCGACGTCCGGCTGAACCAGGTTGAACAGCTTACTGACGATGGTCGACACGCCGCGGAAATGGCCCGGCCGGCTGGCGCCTTCGAGCATGGTGGATAATCCCGGAACGTCAACGTAGGTCTGGCCTTCGGTGCCCTGGGGATAAACTTCCGCCGGTGTCGGCGCGAAGACAAAATCGACATGACGCTTGTTCAGCTTTTCGCAATCATCCTGCAGGGTGCGCGGGTAGCGCGCCAGGTCGTCGACGCGGTCAAACTGCATCGGATTGACGAAAATACTGACCACCACCACATCCGCACTGGCTTTGGCTTCATCAACCAGCTTCATATGACCATCATGCAGGTTGCCCATCGTCGGGACCAACGCGATACGCTTACCTTCCTGACGCAGACGGCGGATATGCTGGCGCAGCAGCAGTACGGATTCAATAATCAGCACAACAAGACTCCTTAATGGAAACTGTGTTCTTCGCCCGGATAGACTCCGGATTCGACTTCGGCAATATACTGCCGCACCGCGGCGCGGATGTCGCCCGCTTCGGCAAGGAAATTCTTGGCAAATTTCGGAATGTGGCCGCCGGTAATGCCGAAAGCGTCATGCATTACGAGGATTTGCCCGTCGGTAACGTTGCCTGCGCCGATGCCGATCACCGGAATGGTCAGGGCTTCGGTGATGCGTTTCGCCAGTTCGACCGGCACGCACTCCAGCACCAGCAGCTGTGCCCCTGCCGCTTCCAGCGCTAACGCGTCTTCAAACAGGGCCTGTGCCGCATCGCCGCGACCCTGCACTTTATACCCGCCGAATACGTTCACCGACTGCGGCGTCAGACCAAGATGGCCGCAAACCGGTACCGCGCGTTCCGCCAGCATCTTCACGGTCTCGGCCAGCCAGGCGCCGCCCTCGAGTTTGACCATATTGGCGCCAGCGCGCATGACGATAGCGGCATTTTCAAAGGTCTGCTCGGGGGTGGCGTAGGCCATGAACGGCAGGTCGGCAAGCAGCAGGCTGTTTGGCGCGCCGCGGCGGACGGCACGGGTGTGATAGGCGATATCTTCTACGGTGACCGGCAGGGTGGAGTCGTGACCCTGCACCGTCATTCCCAGCGAGTCGCCCACCAGCAGCACATTAATGCCTTCATCGGCGAACAGCTTCGCGAAGCTATGGTCGTAGGCGGTAATGGTGGCAAAGCGCTTCTTTTCCTGTTTGCATTTCTGCAGCAGGGCAATGGTGGTCGGTTTCATAACATTTCCTGATGATGAAAGTCATATTAACCGGCATTCTAACAGCAGCATTCAGAGGGGCAATGATTTTGGGCAACCGATTACGACGATCGCCGCAAATGCTAAAAAAGGCGAGGGGATTACCAGCTGGCGGGCTTTGCCGCGCCGAGATTATCCAGCACGGCGCGCAGCGCCAGGCCGTCAGGAAAGTGGAGGTCCGGGGCGATCTCGAACAGCGGCCAGAGCATAAAGCCGCGGTTTTTCATATCGTAGTGCGGAACGGTCAGGCGCTCGCTGTTAATGGCCGCATCGCCAAACAGCATGATATCGAGATCGAGCGTGCGCGGTCCCCAGCGTTCGGCTTTGCGCACCCGCCCCTGCTGCAGCTCGATGCGCTGGGTGTGATCGAGCAGCGCTTCTGGCGCGAGTGAAGTTTCAAGGGCGACGGCGGCGTTGAGATAGTCCGGCTGATCCTGTGGGCCCAGCGGCGGCGTGCGGTAGAACGAAGAGACGGCGACCACGCGGCTGTGCGGAATATCGCCCAGGGCGTGGATAGCCGCCTGCACCTGCTCCAGTGGTGAAGCAAGGTTACTGCCAAGGGCGATATAGACCAGAGTCATGCGTTACCCTGGCGCGGCGCGCGCTTGCGCGGACGACGGTGGCGACGGCGGGGTGCCGGATCGTCCCCGAGGTCGTTGAGCATATCTTTTTGCGCTGGCGGCGCGGCGACCTGGAATTCGCCCCACCATTTGGTCAGGCGCTGCAGTTCGTGGTTGTTCTCGGCGCCGGCGCGCAGCTCCAGCAGGTCATAGGCGGCGCGGAATTTCGGATGCTCCATTAGCTTCCAGGCGCGTTTGCCCTGGCGACGGGACATGCGCAGCTGCAGCTGCCAGATATCACGAATAAGGGTGGTGATGCGCTTAGGGATCGCCAGCGTGCGGCAGGCTTCATCCAGCACATCATTCATCGCCAGGGCAAAGGCGTCGTAGTACGCCAGGCCGCTCTCCTGAGCGATTTTCTGCGCCGTCTCCAGCAGCGGATACCAGAACATCACCGCAAAGAGGAAGGCCGGATTGACGCGCATATCGTTATGAATGCGGGTATCGGTATTCTTCAGCACCTGGCTGATGATCCGCTCCATCGGGCTGTCGCCGCGCTCGGTAAAGTAGCGGGTGATGGTCGGGAACAGCGGCTGGAACAAGCTGTATTCCCGCAGCAGCATGTAGGTCTGGTAGCCATACCCGGCCTGCAGCAGCTTGAGCACCTCTTCGAACAGACGCGCCGGTGGCACATCGTGAAGCAGGGCGGCCAGGCGCGGCAGCGGTTCAGCCGTTTCCGGGCTGATGGTCATATTGAGCTTGGCGGCAAAGCGCACCGCGCGCAGCATGCGCACCGGATCCTCGCGATAGCGGGTTTCCGGATTGCCGATCAGGCGGATCACGCCGTCCTGCAGATCCTTCATGCCGCCGACATAGTCGCGGACGGTAAAGTCCGCCACGCTGTAATAGAGGCTGTTGATGGTGAAGTCGCGACGCTGGGCATCTTCCTCGATCGAGCCGAAGATGTTATCGCGCAGCAGCATGCCGTTCTGGCCTCGCTGGGAGGTGACGCGATCGGTGGTGTGCCCTTCGTGATGGCCACGGAAGGTGGCGACCTCAATGATTTCCGGCCCGAACATCACATGCGCCAGGCGGAAACGTCGCCCAACCAGACGGCAGTTGCGGAACAGCTTGCGTACCTGATCCGGCGTGGCGTTGGTGGTGACGTCAAAATCTTTTGGCTTTTTGCCAAGCAGCAGGTCGCGGACGCCGCCGCCGACCAGCCAGGATTCGTAGCCCGCCTTGTTGAGGCGGTACATGACCTTGAGGGCGTTTTCACTGATATCTTTGCGGGAAATAGCATGCTGCTCACGCGGGATCACCGTCATAGGCGTTGGTTCGACGGCGGCTTCTGCCTCGCGCTCCTCACGGCTTAGCACCTTACGGCAAAAATTAGCGACTCGGGTAAAAATGGTGCACCTCGTAGTGTCAGACGGACTTCAGATCAACTGTACAGTGTAAAAATAGCGGCTAATCATAGCTCAGCGGGAGCCATTTGAGAATGCTCGATTTTCGCTGGCTGCCAGTTGGCGACGGCCTGGGCGAGTAAATCATCGATGCTCAGGGCCTGCCACTCCTCGGGGATCGCCTGATTCAGAAAGCGGAGCGCCCGGACGATTTCGGGGCGCGGATCGCCTTCCGGCAGCGCCGGCGCGTGGTTTTGTTTAGAGAGTTTATTGCCGTCAGCATTGAGGGCCAACGGCAGATGGAGGTAGTCCGGCGCCTGCCAGCCAAAATGCTGATACAGCGAAATCTGCCGCACCGTTGGCTCAATCAGGTCTGCGCCGCGGACGATCTCGGTGATCCCCTGAAAGTGGTCGTCGACCACCACCGCCAGGTTGTAGGCGAACAGCCCGTCGCGACGGTGGATAATGAAATCCTCTCGCGCCAGCGGCTCATTGGCGATGAGCGTGCCGCGCAGACGGTCGCTAAACTGCAGCACCGGGCGAGTCTGGCGCAGGCGCAGCGCGGCGTTTTCCGCCCCCAACCCCAGGTCGCGGCAGTGGCCGTCGTAGATCCCGCCGACGGCGTGGATCCGCGCGCGGGTGCAAGTGCAGTAATAGCTCAGCCCTTGCTCGCCCAGCCACGCCAGCGCCTCGCGGTAGGCCTCGTGCCGTTGCGACTGCCAGAGTACGTCGCCATCCCAGTGCAGACCGTAGTGGTCGAGCTGGCGCAGGATGGTATCGGCGGCCCCGGGGACTTCGCGCGGTGGGTCGATATCTTCAATACGAACGCGCCAGATACCGTGGTTCGCGCGGGCTTGCAGGTAGCTGCCGAGCGCGGCAATCAGAGAGCCGAAGTGGAGTTCACCGGAGGGGGAAGGAGCAAAGCGCCCTATATAGCGTGAGTCAGTCATGGTACGGACAACAGAACCAGGCGGGAGAGACTCCCGCCAGAGAGTGGGGCAGCAGGGGATTAGCCCGCCATCTGTTTTTCGCGAATTTCCGCCAGGGTTTTGCAGTCAATGCACAGATCCGCTGTCGGACGCGCTTCCAGACGGCGAATGCCGATCTCCACGCCGCAGGATTCGCAGTAGCCGAAGTCTTCGTCTTCAACTTTTTTCAGCGTTTTCTCGATCTTTTTGATCAGTTTACGTTCGCGGTCGCGGTTACGCAGTTCCAGGCTGAACTCTTCTTCCTGGGCGGCACGGTCTACCGGGTCCGGGAAGTTAGCTGCTTCATCCTGCATGTGCGATACGGTGCGATCCACTTCATCCCTGAGTTGATTACGCCATGCTTCAAGAATACGCTTGAAGTGCGCCAGCTGGGCTTCGTTCATATACTCTTCGCCCGGTTTCTCTTGGTACGGCTCCACCCCAGCGATGGCGAGAATACTCAGGGACGATGTTTTACGGTTTTGCCCTTCTTGCATGTTGCTTCTCCTTAACACGCACTATCGATCCCCATGTGGGGGAAAATCAGGCCGCTATAAATAGCAGATGCTTTTCCGGATAGCAATTATCTAAACGTTACACTTGACAACCCTGTGAAGAAAAGCGTATTCGCGCTTGCGACCCGAACACTATTTAGCCACTTATTTACCGGGGTTTAACACCACGGCGATCGGCTTATTCAGAGTCATCCTCGTCGTAGAAAGTTCCGCTTTCCAGGCGAGAATTTCCACCCCCTTGTCCTGGGCTTCTGTTAACAGCTGTGCGTATCTGGCATCAATATGATGCGCGGGAGAAAAACGGTCAATTGCCGAATGCAGGATGGCAAATAAAATCACCGCGCGGTCGCCATTTGCCGCGACGGCCATCAGCTCCCGCAGGTGCTTCTGGCCGCGCGTAGTCACCGCATCAGGAAAATAACCGTATTCTTTCTCCGCCAACGTAACCGATTTCACTTCAATATAGCAGTTTTGGCGATCATCTGCCTGTAACATAATATCGATACGGCTATTCTCTTCGCCATATTTCACTTCGCTTTTCAGCTGGTTATAGCCTGAAAGTTCAGGAATTATTCCGGCGGAAATCGCCTCTTTCGCCAGCGAATTTGCACGCAGCGTATTGACGCAAATAACGGCGCCCTGCTGCGTTTCAGTTAATTCCCAGGTATGGGCATATTTGCGCTTCACATTGTCTGAGGTGGAATACCAGACGGTGTCGCCCGGCGCGGCGCAGCCGGTCATCGCCCCGGTATTCGGGCAGTGGAGCGTCAGCTCGCGGCCATCGGGGGTGACCACGTCAGCAAGAAATCGTTTGTAACGTTTAAGCAAAATGGCGGGCTGCAACGGCGGATTAAACTGCATCAACTTTCCTTCTCAAACGGATAACGTTCCAGCGCCGTGTAGCGCGTGCGCCCGCGGCTAAAGCTGGACTCATACAGCACGAACTCGTTCACCGGAAACGTCCAGCGAAAGCCGGGGGCCGGGATCGGCACCGCCTGGCGAGCATCGCGCCACAGGGTAATATGCGGGTGAAACGGCTGCGGGCTCTGATAGCAGCCGCTGCGCGCCGCCTGAGCGCGCAACATGCTGGCGAGCTGCAGCAGGCCGCGCGGCGGCTGGCGGGTTCCGAGCCACACTACCCGCGAGCGTAGCCACTGTCCGGCATCGTCCAGCGTCAGGGTAAAGCCCGGCTGGCGCAGGCGGCTGGCGAGATCGGCTAGTGCCCGCTGTTTTTCCGCGCTCACCTCGCCGAGAAACGCCAGCGTCAGATGAAGATTATCCGCCGCGACGGGCCTGCCGGCATCTTCGGGGAAGTGCGTTGCCCGCCACTGGACAATCTGCTTCTGGACGGCAGACGGCAGTTCAAGCGCAAAAAACAGCCTTTTCGGCTCAGACATGATAGAGACTCGGTAATGAATTAGGGGGATGCTACAATGCGAGCCCTTGAATGTTAACCCCTGGAGCCTTTTGTGTCCTCATTGCCGGTTGCCGCTGTCCTCCCAGAACTGTTATCCGCCCTGCAGCATGCGCCGCAGGTTTTGCTCAACGCGCCGACCGGCGCCGGGAAGTCGACCTGGCTGCCACTGCAGATCCTCGCCGAGGGCAACATCGCGGGACGCATTATCCTGCTCGAGCCGAGGCGGCTGGCGGCGCGCAATGTCGCGCAGCGGCTGGCTGAACTGCTCGGCGAAAAACCGGGGGAAACCGTGGGTTACCGTATGCGCGCCGAAACCTGCGTCGGACCGCAGACCCGCCTGGAGGTGGTCACGGAGGGGATCCTGACGCGCATGATCCAGCGCGATCCCGAGCTGACGGGCGTGGGGCTGGTGATCCTCGATGAGTTTCACGAGCGCAGCCTGCAGGCGGATCTGGCGCTGGCCCTGCTGCTCGACGTACAGCAGGGGTTGCGTGACGATCTCAAGCTGCTGATTATGTCGGCGACCCTCGATAACGATCGCCTGCAGCGTCTGCTGCCTGAGGCGCCGGTGGTGGTTTCGGAGGGGCGCGCTTATCCGGTGGAGCGTCGCTTCAGCCCGCTCTCCGCGCACCAGCGTTTTGATGAGGCGGTGGCGGTCGCGGCGGCGGATCTCCTGCGGCAGGAACCGGGATCGATGCTGCTATTTCTGCCCGGCGTCGGCGAGATCCAGCGCGTTCAGGAACAGCTGACGGAGCGCGTGGCGGAAGATGTCATTCTCTGCCCGCTGTATGGCGCGTTGCCCTTAAGCGAACAGCGCAAAGCGATCCTCCCGGCGCCCGCCGGGAAGCGCAAAGTGGTGCTGGCTACCAATATTGCCGAGACCAGTCTGACCATCGAGGGGATCCGCCTGGTGGTCGACAGCGCCCAGGAGCGGGTCGCCCGCTTTGACCCGCGCACCGGCCTGACCCGGCTGGTGACGCAGCGCATCAGCCAGGCATCAATGACGCAGCGCGCCGGCCGCGCCGGTCGTCTCTCCCCGGGGATCTGCCTGCATTTGCTCGGCAAAGAACAGGCGGAACGGGCGGCGGCGCAGAGCGAACCGGAGATCCTGCACAGCGATCTGTCGGCGCTGTTGCTGGAGCTGCTGCAGTGGGGTTGCCACGATCCGGCCGCGCTGGCCTGGCTGGATCAGCCGCCGGCGGTGAACCTGGCCGCCGCGCGCCGCCTGCTGGAGACGCTGTCGGCGCTGGACGGCGAGCGGCTGTCGGCGTTTGGCCGCAAAATGGCAGCGCTAGGCAACGAGCCGCGGCTGGCGGCGATGCTGGCCGCCGCGCAGACCGATGACGAGGCGGCGACAGCGGCAAAGCTGGCGGCGATCCTCGAGGAGCCACCGCGCGGCGGACTGGTGGATTTGGGGGCCATCTTTTCCCGTCAGCAGGCCAACTGGCAGCAGCGAGCGCAGCAGCTGATGAAGCGCCTGGCCCGCCGCAGCGGCCAGCCCGATGCCGGGCGAATGGCGGGGCTGCTGGCGTCGGCCTTCGCCGATCGCATCGCCCGCCGCCGCGGTCAGGAGGGGCGCTACCAGCTGGCGAACGGCATGGGCGCGATGCTGGACGCCGACGACGCGCTGGGCCGTCATGAATGGCTTATCGCTCCGCTGCTGCTGCAGGGCAGCGCTTCGCCGGATGCCCGCATGCTGTTGGCTCTGCCGGTGGAAATCGGTGAGCTGATCGCCGCCCGCCCTGAACTGGCGCAACGTTCCGACACGGTGGAGTGGGATGAGGCCCAGGGTACCCTGAAAGCCTGGCGACGGACGGTGATCGGCCAGCTGGTGATCAAGACCCAGCCGCTGGCGAAGCCCTCTGAGGCGGAGCTGCATCAGGCGATGCTCAACGGTATTCGTGAGAAAGGCCTCGGGGTGCTCAACTGGACGCCAGAGGCTGAGCAGCTGCGCCTGCGGTTGCACTGTGCGGCGCAGTGGCTGCCGGAAGAGGCATGGCCCGCGGTGGATGACGCTTCGCTACTGGCCTCGCTGGAGGCATGGCTGTTGCCGCAGATGAACGGCGTCCATTCCCTGCGGGCGCTGAAGGCGCTGGATCTGCGTCAGGCGCTCCAGGACTGGCTGCTGTGGCCGCTGCGCCAGAAGCTGGATCGCGAGCTGCCGACGCACTATACCGTGCCGACCGGCAGTCGTCTGGCGATCCGCTACCATGCGGAAAACCCGCCGGCGCTGGCGGTACGTATGCAGGAGATGTTTGGTGAAGCCACGAACCCGGTGATCGCCGAGGGACGAGTGCCGCTGGTGCTGGAGCTGCTGTCGCCCGCCCAGCGTCCACTGCAGATCACCCGCGATCTGAGCGCCTTCTGGCAAGGGAGCTACCGTGAGGTGCAGAAAGAGATGAAGGGACGCTATCCGAAGCACGTCTGGCCGGACGATCCGGCCAACGCCGCCCCGACCCGCCGCAGCAAAAAATATTCGTAGCCGCCGCTGCCGGGCGGGATCCTGCCCGGCCAGTCGGCTCGCAAACGCTAGACCATCTGCTGCCAGAGAAAAATGCCCCCGCCGGCCAGCGCCAGCCAGGGGCCGAAGGCCAGCGGCTGCTGCAGCGACTGCCGAGTCCACAGGCGCTGCAGCAGGGTCCACACCAGTCCGCAGGCCGAGGCGAGCAACAGCACCTGCGGCAGAACCTGCCAGCCGCACCAGGCGCCCAGCGCCGCCAGCAGCTTAAAATCGCCATAGCCCAGCGCCTCTTTCCCGGTCAGCAGGCGGAACAGCCAGTAGATCGACCATAGCGCCAGATAACCGGCCATCGCCCCGGCGACCGCGTCCGGCAGGGCAATGTACACCTCGTTAAGATTGAACAGCAGGCCTGCCCACAGCAGGGGCAGGGTCAGGCGATCGGGCAGCAGCTGGGTCCGGGCGTCAATCCGCGCCAGTATCAGCAGGAACGAGAGCAGCACCAGGCCGCCCGCCAGCGGCAGGCCCGGGGCGAGCAAAGCTCCGGCGAGGATAAACAGCAGGCCGGTGGCCAGCTCGGTCAGCGGATAGCTCCACGCGATGGGCGCCTGACAGCAGCGGGCGCGACGGCCCAGCCAGAGAAAGCTGAGCAGCGGGATATTGTCCCGCCAGGCGATCGGCTGGCGGCACTGCGGGCAGGAGGAGCCCGGGGTGCTGAGGGTTATCCGCTCGTCGTCTGCGGTCTCGGTCAGCATGCGCGGCAGACGATAGATCACCACGTTGTAAAAGCTGCCCAGCGCCAGGCCGAACAGCAGCAGGAAGCCATACCAGACAAGGGGAAAGTGCAGCGATAATGCGGTTAATGTCGTCATTTTTTCTCCTGTTGTCGCCAATTCCCCTGAATCTGCCACGGCGTCGGGCCCGGGGCGTTATTCGCTGCCGGGCGCGTGACCAGCAGCGCCAGCAGCGGCGGCATCCCCTGCCGGGACTGCAGCGTACCGCGAAAGAGATAGCGGCCATCGGGCGACAGAGTCCCCTGGCCGCTGAGGCTCAGCTGATGAGAGTCCTGACGGAGGGTCAGCGCCACGGCGCCGTCTGCCGTGCAGCGGAAGGTGCCATTGACCTGGGCCAGCTCCAGGCTGCCGACCGGGGAGTGCAGTCGGGCCTGCCGCCACAGTGCGCGTCCGGCGGTGATTTGCTGGCAGCGCCCGTCGCTAAAGCGCCCTTCGGTCAGACTGAAGGTGACCTCCCCCGCGGCGTTGACGGGCATGGTCGACATCAACCAGCGGCTGATCAGGCTGGCGGGCGCGGTGAGCCGCCCCTCCTGTAGGCGCAGATCGCGAAGGCCCCACAGCCGGGCCTGGCCCTCGACGCCGCGGGGATCGCTGAGCGCGATCTGCCAGCCAGCGAGGGTCAACGACCACGCCAGCCGCTCAAGCCGTTCGCCGTGCCAGTAGACCGGCTGCGCTGCGCCGCGCCAGATGCTGCCGCTGAGGTGGCCCACCTGAACGCCGGGCGGCAGCATGGGGGCCAGCAGGCGCGCCGGAGCCGTAGCGGTGAGCCACAACAGATAGAGGACCAGCAGCAGTCCACCGGCGATCGCTTTAGCTTTCATCGTCGCGCTCCAGCAGCAGATGGTTGACCGTGATCCAGCCCGGCCGCGACGGCTGCCCGGTTACGGACAGCGAAACCGCGTTGACGCCGCGCATCGCCGGGGCGTCCAGCCAGTCGATCAGCGCCTGGAAGGTACAGGGCTGAAGGGTGACCTGCAGACGTTTTCCCTGCGGCTGCAGGCGGGCGACGGTCAGCCCGTGGCTCGCCGCCTCGCGCATCACCAGTGCGGTGAGCGCCTCTTTTGCCACTGGCGTGGGTTGCTGCTTGAGCTGCTGCAGGCGCGGAGCCTGCTGCGTCATCCAGCGCAGGCTGGCCTGCTCTTTCACCAGGGTTTGCCGCCACTGCGCCTCGCGGGCTCGCCAGGGCTGCCACAGTCCATACCAGAGGGCGCATGCCGCCAGCAGCCCTGTCAGAACTAGCAGCAGGCGTTGCTCGGACGGTGTGCGCTGCCGCCACCAGATAAGCAGATTAGCCATCGATTTCCTCCAGCGTCAGTTGTCCTTCAATGCCATCCGGTTTCGTGATCATGTCGCCCGGCCGGACGCGAAACCGCGGCTGCGCCCGCTGGGTAAACTGCTCCAGCGCCCGGGAAGAGACCGCGGCGATTTCCAGCTGCAGACGGTTGCCCGCGGCATCCCAGCTCAGCGCCCGCAGACGGATCCCTGGCGTGTCGCTGAGGATGTTTTGCAAGGCGCTGAGGCGATCGACAAGGGGGGCGTGATGCGCCTGACGGGCCTGAGTCTGCAGGTGCTGCTGCATCTGCAGTCGCGGATTAATCACCTTTTTCTCCGCCGGAAACCAGTGGCGATAGAAGGCCCGGCTGGCCTGTTGCGCCGCCTCGGCCTGGCGCGCCAGATCGCGATGGTCCAGCACGCTGTTTGTCCCCACCAGCAGCGCCAGAGCCAGCGCAGCATACCGCGCCGGACGCCAGCTCGCCTGCGCCAGCCGCCGCCGACGGAGAGCGAACTCCCCCTGCAGTAGACTGAGCTTCAGCGCCGCCGGATGGCGTGCGGCGAGGGCCAGCAGCGTCTGCGCAGGCTGCGCGCGCCACTCTCCCGGCGCCGCGGGCGGCGGCGAATAGCTGTCGATGACGTGCTCTTCCGCCTCGCTCTGCAGCAGCTCCGCCAGCCAGGGGCTTTCCGCCGCCATGCCGCTCCACGGCTGGTGGCGGATCAGCCACTGCTCGTCTACCTGCACCGCGCTCCACGCCGGTGGATGCCAGGGCAGGGCCAGCACGTCGGGCGTCAACGCCAGGGGCCTTAAGGAGAGCGACTCGCAGCGGGCCAGCCAGTCGTGCATTTTTTGCCGCTGTACGGCGACGATCTCACACTGGGCCTGCTGGCGGTGGAGCAGAGCAAAATGAGTGGCTTCGACATCGTCGGCCAGTTGCTCTTCCAGCAGAAACGGGGCCACCTGCAGCGGCGGTTTACGCAAGCCCGCCGGCAGGGTGAGCGAGTGAAACGCGCAGTCGCTGGCCGGGATTAGCACCCAGGCGGGGTAGTGCGCCGCCAGCGCCGGGAAAGGGCTGGCGTCGTCAGCCGGCCACCGGCCGCTGGCCTCGTGGTGCGGCTCGCCGGGGGCAAAGAGTTGCCAGTGCAGCGGCGCCTGCGCAGCGGCGAGGCGCACGATCAGCATGGCCTGGGGAGAAGCGTTAATCTTATTCATCGACCACCATAGAGAGTCCATATCGCCGCTGGACGACGGTAAAGGTGCGCCCCGATTGTTGCAGGACGCTGTGCAGCTGAAAGCGGAGATTGCCGGTCACCACGGTAAAGGCGGCGATAAAGCGTGTGCTGTGCACCGTCAGCCAGGGACGGGCAAGCGTGGTATCGGTTTTCTGCAGCGTCGGCTGCGCGAGAAAGGCGGCGACGCTGCTCCACCCGGTTCGCGGGCGGTTGTGCAGCAGCTGTTGCGCCTCCTGCAGCGTCAGATCGCCGGGAAAGAGGGCCACCAGCAGGGCGGCCTGGGAGGGGCGCAGGGTGTTGATATTGACCTGCAGCGCGTCATCCGGCTGGACGCAGACGAAGGGGAGCAGGCGCTGATAGAGCGCGGCGTCCATACCGGCCAGCAGGCGCAGCTCGCTGACATCCTGCATCGGCTGGTTGGCGGCGAGATAGCCCGGGGTTTGCGCCATATAGACCTCGTCCTCCGCCCCGTTCAGCCGCGGCTGGCCGTCGCTGTCCGTCCAGTCGCCGAGGGCGGCGGCGATCTGGCTGGCGCGCAGCGGCGGCTCGCCGAGCTGCACCAGCAGCCGAACGAAGACGTCGGTCGGGTAGGGCGTTCCGTCGCCAGCCTCGTCCGCGCGATGGTCAATAGCATTGAGGTTGAAGCAGGCGTGCCCGTCGCGGATCGTGGCGTGGATTTCGCCATCGTCGAGGGTAAAACGGCGCCCCTCCTGCGCCCAGGTTTGCGCCAGGTTCGTTTGACTGGGTGAGTCCAGCGCATCGCGTTGCAGCAGCGCTGCGGCCATATTTTCCGCCGCCAGGGCGTACCATCTGGCCTGCAAATTATCGAGGGTCACGGCGGTATGTTGATACATGACTGCGGTGCGTTCGGTCATGGCGCTGGCGAGGATCATCATTAGGGCGAGGATGAACAGCACCATCAGGAGCGCGACGCCGCGTTGCCGATTTTTCACTGGCTGCCTCCTGGGGTAAGTAAAAACAGGCGGGTTATCTCCCCGCTTTTCGCCAGCGTCAGGGTGATCTCCAGCCCCTGGGGCAGCGTCTGTGAGCGGTCCCAGGTCTCCTGCCAGCGCCCGTCGGCGTAAAACCGCAGGCGAAACGCCGTCACCTCGCGCAGCAGCACCCGGACCGTCGGCTGGCTGCCGGTCAGCGGATCCTGTTGATCGAAGCTCAGCCGTTCAAGCTGCTGCTGGCGCAGACGGTAGCTGACGTTCTGGATCTCCGAGCGCGGCAGGATCCCCAGCGGATTTGGCCAGCCGCTGCGGCTGAAGGCCAGCCCCCAGTCGTCGCTCTGCAACTGGAAGCGTCCGGCGAAGAAAAACGTGTCGCTGTTTCTGGCGCGACGGGGAATGATGTGGGTGACATCGTCGGCGATCTGGCGAAAAGCGCGCTGAAGGGCAGCGATCTGCTGGCTCTTCTCGCGGGTCAGGCCATCGGCGCGGATGACGTTCTGCAGCACCATCACGGCGGCGGCGCTGAGGACGGCGAGAATAGCCAGCGCCAGCAGCGTTTCGATCAGGGTGAAACCGCGCATTTTCGTTATCATGGCGGCGTCACCCAGGTACGCAGGGTCGCCAGCGGCGCGGGATCGCTTTTTTGCCGCCGGACCTCCACGTCCAGCGCCCGCAGCTGCGGCAGCGCGGTTTCCACCCCCTGCCAGCGAACGAACCAGCGCGTCCCGGCGGCCTCCACGGTGGTTTCAGACCAGCTGAGGGCAGGCCAGCGTTTCTCCAGCCGCAGCTGCACCAGCTGGTTATCCGCCAGCCAGCTGGCGAGGATTTTTTCTTCCATACGCCCGAGCTGGCGCGTCTGCTGCAGGGTGGACTGCATCACCGCCAGGCCAGCGAGGGCGAAAATCACCAGCGCGACCATCACTTCGATAAGCGTCATCCCGGCCTCGCGTTTCATGGCTGCTCCCGTGCCGCCAGCGGCTGGCTGTCGCCCTGGGCGTCGACGTTGATGCCCGTCGCGGCGTCAATTCGCAGCTGAAACGGCGTGACTTCGCCGCCGGGAAAGATGATCACGTCGGGCTGTTCGCCCGGATCCCACGCCTGGCCATCGGGAAAGCGCAGCGTCAGCCTGGCCCGCGGGAGGCTTTCCGCTGTGGCGACGCGCCCGGCCTGCAGCGGCAGCCACTGCGCGTTGCCCCAGCGGTCGTCCATTGCCGCCGGAGCGCCTTCGTCGGCAGGCTGCAGGCGCATAAACTGCCAGCGGTCAGGGTGGATGACGATCCCGAAGAGCTGGCCGGTTTGCTGCCCGCGCTCGCGGACAAAATCCAGCTGCGCCTGAAAGCGCGCCAGGATCTGCGTAGCCTCCTGGGTACGGTCGGAGGGAAACGCCAGCAGCACCATGCTGGCGCTGACGCCGATCAGCAGCAGGACCAGCATCATTTCCAGGAGGGTGAAACCACGCTGAGACACTATTTCTTCCCAAGGGTCCAGTTGCCGATGTCGTCATTGGTGTCGGGCATCCCGTCCGGGCCGACGCTGAAGACGTCGATGGCGCCATGCTGACCGGGGCTCAACAACTGATACTCATTTCCCCACGGATCCTGCGGCAGACGGCGGATATAGCCGCCTTCCGGATAATTGCGCGCGTGCGGCTCGACGGTCGGGGCGGTCACCAGCGCCTGCAGCCCCTGCTCGGTGTTCGGATAGCGGCTGTTGTCGAGTTTATACATGTCCAGCGCCCCCTCGAGCGCCACCAGATCGCTGACCACCTTCTGGCGATCTGCTTTCTCTTTGTTGCCCATCAGGTTAGGCACCACCAGGCTGGCGAGGATGCCGAGAATGACGATCACCACCATAATTTCCAGTAACGTGAAACCGCGTTGCCGTTGCATAGTTTTCTCCATTAATACAGTTACATACTCATAAGGGTGTTCAGTTGCAGGATCGGCTGCAGGATGGCCAGCACGATAAACAGCACCATGCCGGCCATGGTGACCACCAGCAGGGGTTCAAACAGACTGAGGGCCATCTGGATCTGCGCGCTCAGCTCCCGGTCCTGGTTCTCCGCCGCGCGCTCCAGCATCGCAGTCAGCTCACCGCTCTGCTCGCCGCTGGCGATCATGTAGCGCATCATCGGGGGAAACAGGGCGGTGGCCTCCAGCGCGCGATGCAGGCTGACGCCTTCGCGTACCGATTCGCTGGCCGCCGCCAGCTGGCTGCGTGCCCAGGCGTTGCTGAGGACGTCGGCGCTGATGCGCATCGACAGCAGCAGCGGCACCGCGCTGGCATTGAGAATGCTTAAGGTGCGGGCGTAGCGCGCGCTGTTCACGCTGCGCGCCACGCGTCCGATGACCGGCAGGCGCAGCAGCGCCCGGTCCCAGGCGAGCCGCCGGGCGGGCTGGCGCAGCAGATAGCGCAACGCCAGCAGCGCCAGCAGCGACAGCAGCACCAGCCAGGGCCCCGCGCTGCGTACGATATCGCTCAGGCTCATCAGCAGCCGGGTGGAGAAGGGCAGGGCCTGTTTCAGATGGACAAACTGCTCAACGACTTTTGGCACCACGGTGGAGAGCAGAATGGCGATCACGCTGATGGCGACCAGCGTCAGCACGATGGGGTAGATCATCGCCTGCAGCAGGCGGGCGCGAAGCTGCTGGCGCTGCTCGGTATAATCCGCCAGCCGGTTAAGCACGCCGTCGAGATGGCCGGAGGTTTCGCCAGCCGCCACCATGGCGCAGAACAGGCCGTCGAAGCAGGCGGGATAGCCGCGCATCGCCTCCGCCAGCGAGTGGCCTTCGAGCACTTTGCCGCGTACCCCGGCCATTAACGTTCTCAGCGCCGCCTTTTCGCACTGCTGGGCGACGGCATCGAGCGCCTTTTCCAGCGGGATCCCGGCGGCGACCAGGGTGGCCAGCTGGCGGGTGAGCAGGGCTAAATCACCGGCGCTGGTACGCCGGATGAGGGAGCCGCCGCCCCACAGCTGGCGCGCAGGATTGGCGGCCGTCAGCTCCAGCGCCAGCCAGCCCTTGTCGCGCAGCAGCTGGCGAGCGTGGCGGGCGGAGTCGGCCTGCTGAACGCCGCGGCGGGTTTTGCCTTGCGCGTCCAGCGCCTGATAGCGAAACAGGGCCATCTCAGTCGTTTTCCGCCGTTTGCTGTTCGGTGACCCGCATCACCTCCTCCCAGCTGGTGATCCCCGCCAGCGCTTTGTCGCGCCCGGCATGGCGCAGGGTCTGCCAGGCTGGCCCCAGCTGCTGGATCAGGGTGATCTCGTTCTCGCCGCGGTGGATGGCGGCACGCACGCGATCGTCGATTAGCAGCAGCTCATGAATGCCGGTACGCCCGCGATAGCCGGTGAAATTACACTGGGCGCAGCCTGTTGGCTGCCACAGCGGCGTGCCGGTCGGGACCGCCATCTGCCGGGCGGTGTCGGCATCCGCCTGCCTGGGCTGACGACAGTGCGGGCACAGTTGGCGCACCAGCCGCTGCGACATTACCGCCAGCAGCGATGTGGAGAGTAAAAAAGGCTCCACGCCCATATCCTGCAGACGGGAAATAGCGCCCAGCGCGCTATTGGTGTGCAGGGTCGACAGCACCAGGTGCCCGGTCAGCGAGGCCTGAACGGCGATCTGGGCGGTTTCGCCATCGCGGATTTCCCCTACCAGCACCACGTCGGGGTCCTGACGCAGTATGGCGCGCAGACCGCGGGCGAAGGTCATCTCGACTTTGGCGTTGACCTGGGTCTGGCCGATGCCCTCCAGCTCATACTCCACCGGATCTTCAATGGTCATGATATTGCGTTCGCGGGCGTCGAGGCGGCTGAGGGCAGCATACAGGGTGGTGCTTTTCCCGGATCCGGTCGGACCGGTGACCAGGATGATGCCGTGCGGGCGGGCGATTAGCGCATCGACCCGATCGAGCAGGGCGGGCGGCATGCCCAGCGTCAGCAGATCCAGGTTGACGCTGTTTTTGTCCAGCAGGCGGAGCACCACGCGTTCGCCGTGGCTGGAGGGCAGGGTGGAGACGCGCACGTCGATCGCCCGGCCGCCGATGCGCAGCGCCATGCGGCCATCCTGAGGGACCCGCTTTTCGGCAATGTCCAGGCTGGCCATCACCTTGATGCGCGAAATTAACAGCGCGGCCAGCCGCCGCTGCGGGCGCAGAATTTCGCGCAGTACGCCGTCGACGCGAAAGCGGATCTGCAGATGGCGCTCGTAGGTTTCGATATGGATATCGGAGGCTTTTTCTTTGATGGCCTCGGTGAGCATGGCGTTGATCAGGCGGATGATCGGCGCGTCGTCCTCGCTGTCGAGCAGATCGTCGGTGTCCGGTAGCTCTTCGGCGAGGGTATAGAGGTCGAGCTCATTGCCGATATCGGCCATCATGCGGTGCGCTTCCGCCGAGTCGCGCTGATAGCTGAGCACCAGCACTTTCTCGAATGCCTCTGGCGTTAAACGGCTGACGCGCATCGGGCCGTCCGCCAGGCGGCGCGCTTCCAGCAGCGCCCGGGCGGCGGTATCGGTGCGGCACAGCGCTTCGCACCGTGCGCCGTCGCTGAGCAGCACAAGATGGTGCGCGCGGGCCCAGGCAAAAGGCAGCAGCGGACGGCGTTCGGCGGCTGGCGTCATGGGCGGCCTCCGAGGTTAAAGGCGTCAATGGCGGCGCTGACCTGGCGGAAAGCCTGGGTCTCCTGCTGCGGATAGATGTGCAGCAGGTCATTGCTGAGCGAGGCTTCGTTGCTGTCCTTACCCCGCTGTTTGGTTTGCGCATTGTTGAAGGCGGTGTACTGGCCGGAAGAGGCCTGGCGGTACTCATCGCGATCGCGAATGATCGTCGGGCGGATAAATAACATCAGATTGCGTTTCGACACTTTCTTGCTGTCGGAGCGGAACAGGGCGCCGATCAGCGGGATGTCGCCGAGCAGCGGCACTTTGTCGGCGGTATCGGTGACGCTTTTATCCAGCAACCCGCCAACCACCACCGTTTCGCCACTGCCGACCAGTACGGCGTTATTCACCGTCCGGGTATTGAAGGTCGCGCCAAGATCGCTGCTGGTGCTGGAGGCCGAATCGGCGACGCTCGATACTTCCTGCTCAATCTCCAGCAGTACGGCATCGCCTTCGTTAATCTGCGGCTTCACCTTCAGCTTAATGCCCACGGTTTTGCGTTCGACGGTATTGAAGATGTTGTCGCCGGAGGTGGTTTGTGAGCCGGTTAATACCGGAACTTCCTGGCCGACGTTAAAGGTGGCTTGCATATTGTCGAGGGTGACGATGCTGGGGGTGGCCAGAATATCGTTCTTGGTACTGCTGGAGAGGGCGGTGAGCAGCATCGCCCAGTTCCCCTGATAGAAGCCGGCGGCGATACCGTTAAACGAGCCGAGGGCGCTGGCCAGCGAGCTGCTGATGGTACCGTCTTTGTTGTACTGATTGGCGCCGGCGATAGCCGTCGATATTGGTAAACCGCTGTTGGTGAACTGCGTCATGCCGGCGTTCTTATTGGCCCACTGAATACCGAGGTTAAGGCCATCGGCATCCTGCACTTCGGCGATAATCGCCTCCACCAGCACCTGCGGGCGGCGGATATCCAGCTGGGCGATCACCCGCTCCAGATCGTTCATCACGTCCGGCGCCGCGGTGACGATCAGGGCATTGGTCTGGCCGTGGGCTTTAATAATGATGTTTTTGTCGATCGCGGCTACCGGTTTGGCGCTTTGCTTATCGCTCTGCAGCGAGCTGCTGATCCCGGTCAGAACTTCCACCAGATCGGCGGCTTTGGCGTACTTCAGGTAGATCACTTTGGTATTGCCCTGTACCGCCTGCTGGCGGTCGAGCTGTTTGATCATGGCGATGATGCGCTGGCGCGAGTTCGGCTCGCCGCTCACCAGTACCGCGTTGGTGCGCTCATCGGCCACCACGTTCGCCACCATCGAGCCCGGCAACGCCGACTTACTGGTGTCTTTATTGAGTTCGGTAACCAGTTTGACCACCTCCGCAGCGGAGGCCCAGGAGAGAGGAACGGTCACCACGCTGCGATCCCCGGCGTTGTCAACACGCTCGACAATGGTCAGCAGGCGTTTAATCACCGCCGCGCGGCCGGTCATCAGCAGCACGTTGGAGGGCTCATAATGGACCACGCTGCCGGCGCCGGCGTTATCGTTCAACTGGCGGAGCAGCGGCGCCAGATCGCGGGCGGCGACGTTAGTCAGAGGTACCACCCGGGTGACAACCTCATCGCCTTCGCCCGGAGCGGCCGCGCTGGCGACCGGAACGGCCGAGGTTTTCGCATCTTTGGCACGCACCACTTTTAGCACGCCGTTATTCATATTAATCACGGCGAAACCATATACATCCAGCACGCTGAGGAAGAATTGATAATATTGGTCTTCATTGAGCATATCGTAACTGCGTACGGTGATGGTGCCGCGTACGCTGGGATCGATAATCACCGTTTTATTCAGGTTTTTGCTGACGGTATTGATAAATTCCTGAATATCGGTGCCTTTAAAACTGGCGGAAAATTCCTCTGCAATGGCCGGGCTAAATATCAGTGGTGTTAATATCAGCAGCACAGGCAGCATTTTCCGCAGGCCTTTCATGGTTGGCAATTATTCATCCCCCAGCGTGAAAGCGATATCGTGTCGTTGGCCTTCTCGCTCAACGGTTAGCGTTATTTCGGTCAGTTCGGCCAGGTGTTGCATCGCCTGTTGCGCCTGCTCCTGGTCGCGTAAATCAATGCCATTTAAGGCAATGGCTAAATCATTTTCCTGCAGGCCGGCCTGGCGAAACAGTGAGGCATCTTTGCCTGGGTTTAGGCGATAGCCTTGCAGTTTGTCGCCGCTGAGCACAGGCGAAATAGATAAATAAGTGAGGATATTTTGTGGCTGCTCGCGAAGTCGCTTCACGAGGGGAGGACTGGCCACTGCGGCGGCTGAGGGCGGCGCCGCGCGGCTGTCGTTAAATAATAAAATGGCCTCCTGGCGCCCCTGATAGTTGACGATAATCCGGTCGGGCAGAATGGCGGCGATCCGCGCATCATATCCTGGGGTGGTATCGCCGACGCTAAGGCTAACTTGCTGTTTTTCTTTCTCAATAATGGCAATAGACCGCGCAGGGTTGCTGCTGGCGAGCAGGCCGGTAAGGCGTAACTTCAGACTGGAAACGGGCACCTGGTTGAGGTTGGTGGCCTGGGCTGGCGCGGGAATATTTTTCGCTGCCAGGCCAAACAGGGTAAATACGGGGCGCACGCTTTTTAATTCCGTTTCTGCCACTGGGGAAGCGGTTAATGGCAGGGCGGAAATATCCTCAGGACTGACAGGGAATACGACCCGCCAGGTTAATTTCGCCAGCTGCGGGATAGCGGTTATTAATATGATGAGTGTCACAATTTGAGGTAATAATTTTATTATCCCTTTATTTATATTTGTTAACCCCATCACAGAAACTGGCATATTTATTCCTTTGCTAATTTATTTTTCTGCACGCTGGCGTAATACCCTACCGAAACAGGTAGGTGATTATTGGTTGTTGAATTATTTATTGCCGGAGAGTGGCGATAAACGTGGCGAATCATAATCAGTTTGCGGTTTCCGGTCGTCATTCCCTTTATTCATTTTCTCCCCCGGCTTCCTACGCCCCCCTCTCATTTTCAGGGGATGATTGCGCCTGGCAAAGCAAAAATATCTAATTAGCGCGCTGTAAAGATATTCATCCTTTCTTACCTTTTATAATTTAATAAGCATATTAGGGACTATCGAATGCTCAGATATACCTGTCATGCCCTATTTCTTGGATCGTTAGTATTATTGAGTGGCTGTGATAACAGCTCTTCCTCCTCTTCCTCTGGCTCACCTGGCGATCCAGGTACTCCCGGCACGCCCGACCCGCAGGATGTCGTCGTCCGTTTACCGGATGTCGCTGTCCCTGGCGAAGCGGTGCAAGCTTCCGCCAATCAGGCTGTCATTCATCTTGTCGATATTGCCGGTATTACCAGCAGTACGCCGGTCGACTATGCGACGAAAAACCTCTATTTATGGAACAACGAAACCTGTGACGCGCTGAGCGCGCCGGTGGGGGACTGGAATGATGTCAGTACCACGCCAACCGGCAGCGACAAATATGGCCCTTACTGGGTGATCCCGCTGACCAAAGAGAGCGGATGTATCAACGTTATCGTTCGCGATGGCACCGATAAGCTTATCGACAGCGATCTGCGTGTCTCCTTCAGTGATTTCACCGATCGCACGGTATCGGTTATCGCCGGCAACAGCGCGGTCTATGACTCCCGCGCCGACGCCTTCCGCGCCGCCTTTGGCGTGGCGCTGGCCGAGGCGCACTGGGTTGATAAAACCACCCTGCTGTGGCCGGGCGGGGAAAATAAACCGATTGTGCGCCTCTATTACAGTCACAGCAGTAAAGTCGCTGCCGACAGTAACGGCGAATTTAGCGATAAATATGTCAAGCTGACCCCCACCACTGTCAGCCAGCAGGTAAGCATGCGCTTCCCGCATCTCGCCAGCTATCCAGCCTTTAAACTGCCGGATGATGTCAACGTCGATGAATTGCTGCAGGGCGAGACGGTGGCGATAGCCGCGGAAAGCGATGGGATCCTGAGCTCCGCTACCCAGGTGCAGACCGCCGGCGTGCTGGACGATACCTATGCCGCCGCTGCCGAGGCGCTGAGCTACGGCGCCCAGCTAACCGATAGTGGCGTGACCTTCCGCGTCTGGGCACCCACGGCGCAGCAGGTTGAGCTGGTGCTCTACAGCGCCGACAAGAAAGTGGTAGCCAGCCATCCAATGACCCGCGACAGCGCCTCCGGCGCCTGGTCCTGGCAGGGGGGAAGCGACCTGAAAGGCGCCTTCTACCGCTACGCGATGACGGTCTACCACCCGCAATCGCGCAAAGTTGAGCAGTATGAAGTAACCGATCCTTACGCCCACAGTCTGTCGACCAACTCAGAGTACAGCCAGGTGGTCGATCTGAACGACAGCGCGCTGAAGCCGGAAGGCTGGGACGGGCTGACGATGCCGCACGCGCAGAAAACTAAAGCCGATCTGGCGAAAATGACGATTCATGAATCGCACATTCGCGATCTCTCCGCCTGGGATCAAACCGTACCTGCCGAACTGCGCGGTAAGTATCTGGCGCTCACCGCCCAGGAGAGCAATATGGTTCAGCATCTGAAAAAGCTGTCGGATTCAGGGGTGACCCATATTGAACTGCTGCCGGTCTTCGATCTGGCGACGGTCAATGAGTTCAGCGACAAAGTCGCCGATATTCAGCAGCCGTTCAGCCGCCTGTGCGAGGTCAACAGCGCGGTGAAGAGCAGCGAGTTCGCGGGCTACTGTGACAGTGGTTCGACGGTCGAAGAAGTGCTGACTCAGCTGAAGCAGAACGACAGTAAGGATAATCCGCAGGTGCAGGCGTTGAACACGCTGGTGGCGCAGACCGACTCCTATAACTGGGGCTACGATCCGTTCCACTACACGGTACCGGAAGGATCGTATGCCACCGATCCGGAAGGCACGGCGCGCATTAAAGAGTTCCGCACCATGATTCAGGCTATCAAGCAGGATCTGGGAATGAACGTCATTATGGACGTGGTGTATAACCACACCAACGCCGCCGGCCCGACCGACCGCACCTCGGTGCTGGATAAGATCGTCCCCTGGTACTATCAGCGCCTGAATGAAACCACCGGCAGCGTGGAATCGGCCACCTGTTGCTCCGACTCGGCGCCAGAGCACCGGATGTTCGCCAAGCTTATCGCCGATTCACTGGCGGTATGGACCACCGATTATAAGATCGATGGCTTCCGCTTCGATCTGATGGGCTACCACCCGAAAGCGCAGATCCTCTCGGCCTGGGAGCGCATTAAAGCGCTGAACCCGGACATTTACTTCTTTGGTGAAGGCTGGGATTCCAACCAGAGCGATCGCTTTGAAATTGCCTCGCAAATCAATCTGAAAGGCACCGGGATCGGCACGTTCTCCGATCGTCTGCGCGACGCCGTGCGCGGCGGCGGGCCGTTCGATTCCGGCGATGCATTGCGCCAGAACCAGGGCGTGGGCAGCGGGGCCGGCGTTCTGCCGAATGAGCTGACCAGCATGACCGACGATCAGGCGCGCCATCTCGCCGATCTGACCCGTCTGGGCATGGCCGGTAACCTTGCCGACTTCGTGCTGATCGACAAAGACGGCGCGGTGAAGAGAGGCAGCGAGATTGACTATAACGGCGCGCCCGGCGGCTACGCGGCTGATCCGACGGAAGTCGTGAACTATGTGTCAAAACACGATAACCAGACGCTGTGGGACATGATCAGCTACAAAGCCGCTCAGGAGACGGATCTCGATACCCGCATCCGGATGCAGGCCGTGTCGCTGGCCACCGTGATGCTGGGCCAGGGGATCGCCTTTGACCAGCAGGGTTCGGAGCTGCTGCGCTCTAAATCTTTTACCCGCGATTCGTATGACTCTGGTGACTGGTTTAACCGCGTGGACTACTCCCTGCAGGATAATAACTACAACGTCGGTATGCCGCGCATCAGCGATGATGGCAGCAACTACGACATCATCGCTCGCGTGAAGGACTGGGTGGCAACCCCGGGAGAAGCCGAGCTTAAGCAGATGACCGCGTTTTATCAGGAGCTGACCGCGCTGCGTAAATCGTCCCCGCTGTTTACCCTTGGCGATGGCGCGACGGTGATGAAGCGCGTGGACTTCCGCAATACCGGCGCCGATCAGCAAACCGGTCTGCTGGTGATGACTATCGATGACGGGATGCAGGCTGGCGCTAGCCTGGACAGCCGCGTCGACGGCATTGTGGTGGCGATCAACGCCGCACCGGAAAGCCGGACGCTGCAGGACTTCACCGGTACATCGTTGCAGCTGAGCGCTATTCAGCAGGCGGCGGGCGACCGGTCGCTGGCCAGCGGCGTACAGGTTGCCGCTGATGGCTCGGTCACGTTGCCGGCCTGGTCGGTCGCCGTGCTCGAGTTGCCGCAGGGTGAGTCGCAGGGCGCTGGCCTGCCGGTGAGCAGTAAATAACATAACGTAGGGCGCCCGTCAGGGCGCCTCTGGCTGATGACAAACCTGTTTCGTTATTGTGCTCGCCTTTCTGCCGGGTGGCGGCTTTCGCCTTACCCGGCCTACGAAAGATTGCAATATCAAATAGTTATGCAGTTATCTATAGGCCCGCGCGAGCGTAGCGCCGCCGGGCAATTCCTGATGATTGCACTTTGTCAGCAGTCTGGGGTGTCCGTAAGGGCGCCTTCTCGTTATCGTGAGGGAACAGGAGACGGTTGTGATTGTTCGTGATGACAGTGAAAGAGGGATCCCCCCGCTGGTGGCGCATCAGCCGTCCACCGCGCTGGCGGACGCGCCGGTAAGCCGCGGCCGGATGGTACAGATCCCCGGCTGGATTATCCCGCTGTACGCCGGATTATTTATCGCGCTCGGCTGGTTTGGCGGCGAGCAGTGGCGTCACCCGGCACCGCCGCAAACGCTGCCCTTGCCGGTGGCGCATGCGGCGCTTCTGCCGTTAACCGCTGCCGGAGAGGCCGCGCCAAAGACGCCGCCGCCGGCGGCAAAAGCCAGCGCGCCCGTCGCGCCGGTGGTGGACAGCGATACGCTGCCGCCGCTGCGCTACACCGCCCATGTCTACGCCTCGTTAGCGGAAAAACGCAGCATTGTGTTAAACGGCAAAGCGTGGACCGAGGGCGATTCCCCGCTGCCCAATCTGGTGGTGGAGCAGATCCAGCAGGATGTGACGATCTTTAGCTTCAACGGCACGACCTTTACCCTCGCGGCGCTGGAGGACTGGCCCGGCGGGAAAATTGACGAGGAGCCGAAAGGCGAATAAGGGGCACGCGCAATTAAATGCGCGTTGAAGATATTTTGCTTAGTCGCCGCGTAGGCTGGCAATAAAGGGAGCAAGCTGGCGATTAAATTGACTGCACTGTGTGGCTTCCGGGGTGCTGTCCTGTAAAAGCTGTTGGTAAAGCCGGTCGCTATTTTGGCTTAACGTCGCCACATCAATATTTCCCCATCCGCGCGCTTTACCGACATTCACCGCCGCCCGATATATCGTTTCATCGGCGGGGAGATCGCTACGATTACATTTATTCTTGAGATAGCGCGTTCCTGCCGCCACGGACGAGAGCTGCTCGAGCTGCGCCTGGCTGCTGATGGCCGGGCTGAGCGTTGAGGCGGGTTTTTGTTGGCAGCCAGAGAGAAGAGCTACCATGCAAAGCGGAAATATAAGCGGAATACGCATCATAGAGTAATCAAAATAATGAATCACTGGCCGTTAGTTTAACAAATATTTCCCTGGTGTCATCATAAAATATTATTCTGCATAAATGTTAACAGGCTCTCATTTTTATCAACGGAAAGCCGATTAATCGACTTTACTTTTTCCCATAATAAACGTTGGCGCTGGGGAAATATATTTTCCTCCGCGGATAAGGCCACTGCGTTGACCGGAGGGGAGCGCGCCGTTTTTTATGTTATTAAAAAACATACTCTTTCCCATCTTGTTACGTGCGCAGGAGGTAAAATGCTGGTTAAGAATGTCGCATTTTAGTGCTATCCTGTATGCCCTGAACATTACGTGCTATGTTCTGACTTATTCTGCCGATGATGCGTTTAACACAATGATTTTATGGTGAATTTTTATTGTTAGTATCATGTAACACGAAGCAAACCAACCCTCTGAAAGGCTGGCGGCGCGTCCTGCCTGCCAGCAGGTTGTCGTCCGAAGGATAAGCAGCCTGGACGTTAATTTGAGAGATTTCTTCTTCCTCTGAGCAGGGGAAGTATTGAGAATCAGGCCTTTGCGCCTGAACGTTGCGGAGAAAAAGCATGGCGGGAGATGACCGCGAGCCTATCGGACGTAAGGGAAGACCCTCACGTCCGACAAAACAGAAAGTCACCCGTCGCCGGGTCCGGGAAGAGGACTACGACGACGAGTATGATGACGATGATTATGAGGATGAGAAACCGGTGCCGAGAAAATCTAAAGGCAAAGGTGGTAAGCCTCGTCGGAAGCGCAGCTGGCTGTGGTTGCTGGTCAAGCTGGGGATTGTCTTCGCGGTGCTGATTGCCGCCTATGGCGTCTACCTCGATCAGAAAATCCGCAGCCGCATTGACGGTAAAGTCTGGGAGCTACCGGCCGCGGTCTATGGCCGGATGGTGAACCTTGAGCCGGACATGCAGATCAGCAAAAACGAAATGGTGCGTTTGCTGAACGCCACGCAGTATCGTCAGGTCAGCGCGATGACGCGCCCGGGTGAATACACCGTGCAGGCTAACAGCATCGAGATGATCCGTCGTCCGTTCGATTTCCCGGACAGTAAAGAAGGACAGGTGCGCGCGCGTCTGACCTTCGACGGCGACCATCTGGAAACTATCGAGAATATGGATAACAACCGCCAGTTCGGTTTCTTCCGTCTCGATCCGCGTCTTATTACCATGCTGCAGTCGCCGAACGGCGAGCAGCGCCTGTTCGTGAAGCGCAGCGGCTTCCCCGATCTGCTGGTGGATACCCTGCTGGCGACCGAAGACCGCCACTTCTACGAGCACGATGGTATCAGCCTCTATTCCATCGGCCGTGCGGTGCTGGCAAACCTGACGGCGGGCCGGACGGTGCAGGGGGCGAGTACCCTGACCCAGCAGCTGGTGAAAAACCTGTTCCTCTCCAGCGAACGCTCCTACTGGCGTAAAGCCAACGAAGCGTATATGGCGCTGATCGTCGACGCCCGCTACAGCAAGGATCGCATCCTTGAGCTGTATATGAACGAGGTGTACCTCGGGCAGAGCGGTGATAACGAAATTCGCGGCTTCCCGCTGGCCAGCCTGTACTACTTTGGCCGTCCGGTGGAAGAGCTGAGCCTCGATCAGCAGGCGCTGCTGGTGGGGATGGTGAAAGGGGCGTCGGTGTATAACCCGTGGCGCAACCCGAAGCTGGCCCTGGAGCGACGCAATCTGGTGCTGCGTCTGCTGCAGCAGCAGCAGGTTATCGACCAGGAACTGTACGACATGCTGAGCGCCCGTCCGCTGGGCGTGCAGCCGCGCGGTGGGGTGATTTCACCGCAGCCGGCGTTTATGCAGATGGTGCGTCAGGAGCTGCAGGCGAAGCTGGGCGATAAAGTGAAAGATCTTTCTGGCGTGAAAATCTTCACTACCTTCGACTCGGTGGCCCAGGATGCGGCGGAAAAAGCGGCCTCCGAAGGGATCCCGGTACTGAAGAAACAGCGCAAACTGGCAGACCTGGAAACCGCCATGGTAGTGGTTGACCGCTTTACCGGCGAAGTGCGGGCGATGGTTGGCGGCGCGGAGCCGCAATTCGCGGGTTATAACCGCGCGATGCAGGCCCGCCGATCAATTGGTTCTCTGGCTAAGCCAGCGACCTATCTGACCGCGCTGAGCCAGCCGAATCAGTATCGCCTGAATACCTGGATCGCCGATGCGCCGGTGACCATTCGCCTGTCCAACGGCCAGACGTGGTCGCCGCAGAACGACGATCGTCGCTTCAGCGGTCAGGTGATGCTGGTAGATGCCCTGACCCGCTCGATGAACGTGCCGACGGTTAACCTCGGGATGGCGCTGGGCTTGCCGGCGGTGGTTGATACCTGGACGAAGCTGGGGGCGCCGAAGAACCAGCTCAACGCGGTACCGTCGATGCTGCTGGGTGCGCTAAACCTGACGCCGATTGAAGTGGCGCAGGCCTTCCAGACCATCGCCAGCGGGGGTAACCGCGCGCCGTTATCCGCTCTGCGGTCAGTAATTGCTGAAGATGGCACCGTGCTCTATCAGAGCTATCCACAGGCAGAGCGCGCCGTGCCTGCCCAGGCGGCTTACATGACGCTGTGGACCATGCAGCAGGTGGTACAGCGCGGGACGGGGCGTCAGCTGGGCGCGAAGTATCCTGGCCTGCATCTGGCGGGGAAAACCGGGACCACCAACAATAACGTCGATACCTGGTTCGCCGGCATCGACGGTAGCCAGGTGACTATCACCTGGGTGGGACGCGATAACAACCAGCCGACCAAACTGTACGGTGCCAGCGGTGCGATGTCGATTTACCAACGCTATCTGGCGAACCAGACGCCAACGCCGCTGGTGCTGACGGCGCCGGAAGATGTCGTCGACATGGGCGTGGACAGCAATGGCAACTTCGTCTGCAGCGGCGGTATGCGTTCGCTGCCGGTGTGGACCACGCAGCCGGATGCGCTGTGCCGTCAGGGCGAGATGATGCAGCAGCAGCAGTTGCAGCAGCAGGAAGCGAACAACCCGTTCAATCAGTCCGGGCAGCAGCAGCCGCAGCAACAACAACAGCAGCAACAGCCGCCGAAGCAGCAGGAAAAGAGCGACGGCGTGGCGGGCTGGATCAAGGATATGTTCGGCAGCAACTGATTCGCGTCGTCTGACCAGACCCCTTAATACGAAAGTATTAAGGGGTTTTTTTATTCCTGTAAAAAACTTAACCGCTCTTTAACCCCATAATAACTATCTGGTTATTAATTCGGCCTTCGGTCCGGCCCGACAGGCATATCGCTTGCCTTGCCTTCAACGTTTCGCCTATTATATCGCCCGTCATAATAATAATTCTCGTTTACGTTATCATTCACTTTCATCAGAGATATACCCATGGCGCGTCCAAAAACTGCTCAGCCAAATCACTCGCTGCGTAAAGTCGCAGTTGTAGTAGCCACGGCGGTTAGCGGCATGTCTGTCTACGCACAGGCAGCAGAACAACCGAAGCAAGAAGAAACTATCACCGTCGTCGCGGCCCCGACCGCCCAGGAAAGCGCCTGGGGACCGGCGCCGACCATTGCGGCAAAACGCTCTGCCACGGCGACCAAGACCGATACCCCGATCGAAAAAACGCCGCAGTCTGTCTCGGTGGTAACGCGCCAGGAGATGGAGATGCGCCAGCCGACGACGGTAAAAGAGGCGCTCTCCTATACGCCAAGCGTCTTCTCCACCCGCGGCAGTTCAACTACCTATGATGTGGTCACCATCCGCGGCTTCACCACTTCGTCGACCGTCAATACCAACCAGTATCTGGATGGCATGAAGCTGCAGGGTAACAACTACTCTGAAGTCTCCATGGACCCGTATTTCCTGGAACGCGTGGAAGTGATGCGCGGGCCAACCTCGGTGCTGTACGGCAACAGCAACCCGGGCGGTATCGTCAGTATGGTCAGCAAGCGCCCGACTACCGAGCCGCTGAAAGAAGTGCAGTTCAAGATGGGCACCGATAACCTGTGGCAGACCGGGTTTGACTTTAGCGACGCCATTGATGATGCCGGCGTCTGGTCCTATCGCCTGACCGGCCTGGGACGCAGCCAGGATGCCCAGCAGCAAATGGCGAAATCGACCCGCTACGCGGTGGCGCCATCCTTTAGCTGGCGTCCCGATGATAAAACCGATTTCACCTTCCTGAGCAACTTCCAGAATGACCCGTACGCGGGCTACTACGGCTGGCTGCCGCGTGAAGGCACCGTGGTGCCGTATTACGATGCCAACGGTAAGGCGCACAAGCTGCCAACCGATTTCAACGAAGGCGAGTCCGATAACAAAATGGCGCGTCGCCAGCAGATGGTGGGCTATAGCTTCTCCCATCAGTTCGATGACACCTTTACCGTGCGTCAAAATCTGCGCTATGCCGATGTGCATACGCTGTATCGTTCGGTATACGGCAACGGCTATGTCGCGCCGGGTTACATGAATCGCGCCTACGTGCGTTCTGATGAGCACCTGAACACCTTTACCGTCGATACTCAGCTACAGTCTGATTTCGCCACCGGCGCGGTCAGCCATACGCTGCTGACCGGGGTGGACTACTCGCGGATGCGTAACGACGTTGACGCAGACTACGGTACGGCCGATGCCATTAGCATGACCAATCCGCAGTACGGTAATCCGAACGTGAACGTCAACTTCCCGTACGCGGTCCTTAACCGGATGGAGCAGACGGGCCTGTACGCGCAGGATCAGATGGAGTGGGACAAATGGGTGATGACGTTAGGTGGCCGTTACGATTACGCCACTACGTCGACCTTCACCCGTTCAACCAGCAGCATGGCGGAGAATCACGACCAGCAGTTCAGCTGGCGCGGCGGTATCAACTATCTCTTTGATAACGGCATCTCCCCGTACTTCAGCTATAGCGAATCGTTTGAACCGGTATCGGGTTCCAACAGCAGCGGTAAGCCGTTCGATCCGTCGCGCGGTAAGCAGTATGAAGCCGGCGTAAAATACGTGCCGAAAGATATGCCGGTGGTGGTCACCGCGGCGGTCTATCAGCTGACCAAAGATAAGAACCTGACGGCAGACCCGAACGATCCGACCGGGCTGTTCAGCGTACAAACCGGCGAAATCCGCTCCCGCGGCTTTGAGCTGGAGGCGAAGGCGGCGGTTAACGCCAATATCAACCTGACCGCGGCCTACAGCTACACCGATGCCGAGTACACCCACGATACCGTTTTCGAAGGCAAGCGTCCGGCGGAAGTGCCGCGTAACATGGCCTCCCTGTGGGCGGATTATACCTTCCACGAAACCGCGCTCAGCGGTCTGACGGTAGGCGCCGGGGCGCGTTATATCGGTTCAACGGTCAGTTACTACAAAAATGACACCAGCACCGGTAAGAAAAACGATTCCTTCAATGTGGCCGGTTATGCGCTGATGGATGCGACAGTAAAATACGATTTGGCGCGCTTCGGCCTGCCGGGCTCTTCGGTCGGCGTCAACGTCAACAACCTGTTTGACCGCGAATATGTCTCCAGCTGCTATAGCGAATACGCCTGCTACTGGGGCGCCGGACGCCAGGTCGTTGCCACCGCAACCTTCCGTTTCTAACCACCTACGGGCGCGGTTCGCCGCGCCCTCTATCAGGTTACCGCTATGCAGGAACAGACTCCGCACGCTGAAACCACCTTCGCACTGGATCGTGTCACTTTCCGTGTGCCTGGCCGCACATTGCTTCATCCGCTCTCCCTCATCTTCCCGGCTGGAAAAGTCACCGGCCTGATCGGCCATAATGGCTCCGGCAAATCGACGTTACTGAAAATGCTTGGCCGTCATCAGCCACCTTCCGCAGGCGAAGTGCTGTTAGACGGACAACCGCTGGAGAGCTGGGGCAGCAAAGCCTTTGCCCGCAAAGTGGCCTACCTGCCGCAGCAACTGCCGGCGGCCGAAGGCATGACGGTGCGCGAGCTGGTGGCGATCGGCCGCTACCCATGGCATGGTGCGCTGGGGCGCTTTGGCGCGGCGGATCGGGAAAAGGTGGAAGAGGCGATCGCGCTGGTGGGGCTCAAGCCGCTCGCCCATCGCCTGGTAGATAGTCTTTCTGGCGGTGAACGCCAGCGGGCGTGGATTGCCATGCTGGTGGCCCAGGACAGCCGCTGTCTGCTACTGGATGAACCCACCTCGGCGCTGGATATCGCCCATCAGGTAGATGTCCTGGCGCTGGTGCATCGTCTGAGCCAGCAGCGCGGCCTGACGGTGATCGCCGTCCTGCATGACATTAATATGGCGGCGCGCTACTGCGACTATCTGGTAGCCCTGCGCGGTGGGGAAATGATTGCCCAGGGGACGCCAGCAGAACTGATGCGCAGCGACACCCTGGAGCAGATCTACGGCATCCCGATGGGGATCCTGCCGCACCCGGCCGGCGCAGCGCCGGTAAGTTTTGTCTATTGATGATGAACCCGACTTTGATAACCCGACGCCGCCTGTTGACCTTGATGGCGCTGTCGCCGCTGCTGTGGCAGATGCGCGGCGCGCAGGCGGCTGACGTCGACCCGCAGCGCGTGGTGGCGCTGGAGTGGCTGCCCGCGGAGCTGCTGCTGGCGCTCGGCGTGACGCCCTATGGCGTGGCCGATATTCCCAACTATCGCTTGTGGGTGAACGAACCCGCGCTGCCCGACTCGGTGATCGATGTTGGTCTGCGCACCGAACCCAACCTTGAACTGCTGACGCAGATGAAACCGTCATTTATTGTCTGGTCGGCGGGCTACGGCCCGTCGCCGGAGAAGCTGGCGCGTATCGCGCCCGGCCGCGGTTTCACCTTCAGCGACGGCAAACGGCCGCTGGCGATGGCTCAGCGTTCGCTACTGGAGATGGCCGACTTGCTGGGTAAAGCGCAGCAGGCCCAGCGCCACCTGGCGGAGTTTGAGGCGCTGATGGCGAGCCTGAGGCCGCGTTTTGCCGGGCGCGGCGATCGCCCTCTGCTGATGATCTCCCTGCTCGATCCGCGCCACGTGCTGGTGTTTGGCGAAAACTGCTTGTTCCAGGAAGTGCTTGACCGCTTTGGCATTAAAAACGCCTGGCGTGGCGAAGCGGCATTCTGGGGCAGCGTCAGCGTCGGTATCGACCGGCTGGCGCAATTTAACGAGGCCGATGTGATCTGTTTCGATCATGGTAACGAGCGGGATATGGCTCAGCTGCTGGCGACGCCGCTATGGCAGGCGATGCCCTTCGTGCGCGCGGGCCGCTTCCAGCGCGTTCCGGCGGTCTGGTTCTACGGCGCGACGTTGTCGGCGATGCATTTTGCCCGCGTGCTGGCCGATGCCCAGGGGAGTCCGGCATGAATACGCGTCTCTCGCCGTTAGCTATTATCCTGCTGGCCGGGCTGCTGGTCGCCGCCTTCGCGCTGAGTATCGTCAACCTCAATGTCGCCTTGCCCTATGCGCAGTGGCGGCAAGCGCTGTGGCAGCCGGATGTCGATGATATCGCCCAAATGCTGTTTCATTATAGTTTGTTACCGAGGCTGGCTGTTGCGCTGCTGGTGGGCGCCGGGCTGGGACTGGTCGGCGTCCTGTTCCAGCAGGTGCTGCGTAATCCGCTGGCGGAGCCGACCACCCTTGGCGTCGCCACCGGCGCGCAGCTGGGGATAACCGTCACCACCCTGTGGGCCATCCCCGGCGTGCTGGCGTCGCAGTTCGCGGCCCTGGCCGGGGCCTGTTTGGTCGGGGCGCTGGTATTTGGCGTCTCGTGGGGCAAGCGCCTGTCGCCGGTGACGCTGATTCTGGCCGGTCTGGTGGTGAGTCTCTATTGCGGCGCGATCAATCAGCTGATGGTGATTTTCCATCACGACCAGCTGCAGAGCATGTTCCTGTGGAGCACCGGAACGCTGACGCAAACCGACTGGAGCGTGGCGCAGCGCCTGTGGCCGCAGCTGCTTGGCGGGGCAATACTCACCTTGCTGCTGCTGCGTCCGCTGACCCTGATGGGGCTTGATGACGGAGTGGCGCGCAATCTTGGGCTGGCGCTGTCCCTGGCGCGCCTTGGCGCCCTGACGTTGGCGATCGTCATCAGCGCGCTGCTGGTGAATGCGGTCGGCATTATCGGCTTTATCGGCTTGTTCGCGCCGCTGCTGGCGAAAATGCTTGGCGCCCGTCGGCTGCTGGTGCGGCTGCTGCTGGCGGCGCTGATCGGCGCGCTGCTCCTGTGGCTTTCAGATCAGGTGATCCTCTGGCTGAGCCGGGTATGGCGGGAAGTCTCCACCGGCTCGGTCACCGCCCTGATTGGCGCGCCGCTGCTGCTGTGGCTGCTGCCGCGGCTGCGCAGCATCAGCGCCCCGGTGATGAATGGCGGCGATAATGTGCAGCCTGAGCGCTATCACGTGCAATGGTTTGTTCTTGCAGGCGTCGCGTTGTTGCTGCTGGCGGTGAGCGTGGCGCTGGCCTTTGGTCGCGATGCCCACGGCTGGCTGTGGGCTCACGGCGATCTGCTGGATCAACTGCTGCCCTGGCGCTGGCCACGCGTGTTGTCGGCGCTGTTCGCCGGGGTGATGCTGGCGGTCGCCGGCTGTATTATCCAGCGCCTGACCGGCAACCCGATGGCCAGCCCGGAAGTGCTGGGCATTAGCTCTGGCGCCGCCTTTGGCGTGGTGCTGATGCTGTTCTTCGTGCCTGGCGACGCCTTTGGCTGGCTGCTGCCAGCCGGCAGTCTTGGCGCGGCGGCCACGCTGCTGATTATTCTGCTGGCCGCCGGGCGCGGCGGTTTCTCGCCGCACCGGATGTTGCTGGCGGGGATGGCGCTCAGTACCGCTTTCACCATGCTGTTGATGATGCTGCAGGCCAGCGGCGATCCGCGCATGGCCCAGATCCTGACGTGGATCTCGGGGTCGACCTACAGCGCGACGCCGGAGAAGGTGGTTCGCAGCGGCGCGGTGATGCTGGCGCTGCTGGCGCTGGCGCCGCTCTGCCGTCGCTGGTTAACCATTCTGCCGCTGGGCGGGGAGGCGGCGCGGGCAGTGGGCATGGCGCTGACGTCATCGCGGATTGCTCTGCTGCTGCTGGCGGCCTGTCTGACGGCGACGGCGACGCTGACCATCGGCCCGCTGAGCTTTGTCGGGCTGATGGCGCCGCATATCGCGCGCATGATGGGCTTTCGTCGGACCATGCCGCATATGGTGATTTCCGGGCTGACTGGCGGAGTGCTGCTGGTCTTTGCCGACTGGTGCGGACGGATGATGATGTTCCCCTACCAGATCCCGGCGGGTCTACTGTCGACCTTTATCGGCGCGCCGTACTTTATTTATTTGCTGAGAAAGCAGAGTCGCTAACGATCCTGGATGGCTTCAACATCCCCGGTGGCGCTAGCGCTTACCGGGGCTACAGCGTTGTGCGATTTGGTCTCCCGGATAAGGCGCAATGCGCCGCCTCCGGGAAAATCCCCGGTGGTGCTAGCGCTTACCGGGGCTACAGCGCTGTGCGACTTGGTAGCCCGGATAAGGCGCAGCGCGCCGCCTCCGGGAAAACCCCCGGTGGCGCCAGCGCTTACCGGGGCTACTGCGTTGTGCGATTTGGTCTCCCGGATAAGGCGCAGCGCGCCGCCTCCGGGAAAATCCCTGCGCCACCAGGCATTCAAGCACCTTACAGCTTGGCAAACACCCGACGCGCGGCGTCGATGGTATTGTCGATATCTTGTTCACTGTGGGCCACGGACATAAAGCCGGCCTCAAACGCTGACGGCGCCAGGTACACCCCTTCCTCCAGCATCAGGTGGAAGAAACGCTTGAAGCGTTCGACATCACACTTCACCACGTCCTGGTAGCAGGTGACGGTTTCGGCATCGGTAAAGAAGATGCCGAACATACCGCCGACGTTATTAACCACCAGCGGGATCCCGGCGTCACGCGCTGCGTCCAGCAGGCCTTGCGCCAGCTGGTTCGTCAGTTCGGTCAGGGTTTCATGCACGCCCGGCTGCGCCACTTCGTTCAGGCAGGCGAAGCCAGCCGCCATGGCGATCGGGTTGCCGGAGAGGGTGCCCGCCTGATAGACCGGGCCAGTGGGCGCCAGGGCGTCCATCACCTCACGGCGGCCGCCGAAGGCGCCTACCGGCATCCCGCCGCCGATGATTTTCCCGAGACAGGTCAGATCCGGCTCCACGCCGTAATAAGCCTGGGCACCCGCCAGCGCCACGCGGAAGCCGGTCATCACTTCGTCGATAATCAGCAGGGCGCCGAACTCATCGCACAGCGCGCGCAGGCCCGGCAGGAACTCTGGCTGCGGCGGAATGCAGTTCATATTTCCGGCCACCGGTTCGACGATGATGCAGGCGATGTCCTGCGGATACTGCTCGAATGCCGCCCGCACTGAGGTAAGGTCGTTATAGGTGCAGGTCAGGGTATGTTTGGCGAAATCGGCCGGTACGCCCGGTGAGTTCGGCTGGCCGAGGGTCAGTGCGCCGGATCCGGCTTTCACCAGCAGGCAGTCGGCATGTCCGTGGTAGCAACCTTCGAACTTAATGATTTTGTCGCGGCCGGTGAAGCCGCGCGCCAGACGAATGGCGCTCATGGTGGCTTCGGTACCGGAGTTCACCATCCGCACCATATCCATGGTCGGTACCAGCTCGGTCACCAGGGCCGCCATTTTCACTTCCATTTCGGTCGGCGCGCCAAAGCTCAGGCCGCGGGAAGCCGCCTCGATCACCGCATTGCGAATAGCCGGGTGGTTGTGGCCCAGCACCATCGGACCCCAGGAGCCGACATAATCGATATAGGCTTTACCGTCGACGTCATAGAGGTAGGCGCCATCCGCGCGTTCGATAAACAGCGGGGTGCCGCCGACGCCGGTGAAGGCGCGGACCGGTGAGTTAACGCCGCCGGGGATCAGTTCGCGCGCAGCGTGGTACAGATTTTCAGATTTGCTCATGGCCAGGGTCCTGGTTCGTGAAAAATGTTTTATCGGCTATTCTAAGTTATTCCAGGATGGTTATGAAAGTTTTGCCCAATTGAAACAATGTGCCGCAGGGACATTTTTTTGACGACGCAGTGCGCCGGGACGGCTAAAATGCCTCTCTCCTCATTTGTATTACCAATAATTGATAATGGCATGAAAGCAGAAACTCCCTCTTTTGAAGCACATCAGTTCGTGCGGGTGCGTCGCGGTGATGCGGTGCGCCGTTTGATTCAGCGTGATAAAACGCCGCTGGCGGTTCTGTTTATGGCGGCGGTGGTCGGCACGCTGGCGGGGCTGGTGGGCGTCGCCTTTGAAAAGAGCGTGAACTGGGTGCAGAACCAGCGGATTGGCGCGCTGGCGCAGGTCGCAGACCACTGGTATCTGGTCTGGCCGCTGGCGTTTATTTTGTCGGCGCTGTTGGCGATGGTCGGCTATTTCCTCGTGCGCCGCTTTGCGCCGGAGGCCGGCGGCTCGGGTATCCCGGAGATCGAAGGGGCGCTGGAGGAGCTGCGTCCGGTGCGCTGGTGGCGCGTGCTGCCGGTGAAGTTCATTGGTGGCATGGGGACGCTCGGCGCCGGGATGGTGCTGGGTCGCGAAGGGCCAATGGTGCAGCTTGGCGGCAATATTGGACGCATGGTGCTGGACGTTTTCCGCATGCGCAGCCCGGAAGCGCGGCATACGCTGCTGGCGACCGGTGCGGCGTCGGGGCTTTCGGCGGCTTTTAACGCGCCGCTGGCCGGGATTCTGTTTATCATCGAAGAGATGCGCCCGCAGTTCCGCTACAACCTGATCTCTATTAAAGCCGTGTTTACCGGCGTGATCATGTCGAGCATTGTGTTTCGTATTTTCAACGGCGAAGCGGCGATTATTGAGGTGGGCAAGCTGAGCAACGCCCCGGTGAACACCTTGTGGCTGTATCTGGTGCTGGGCATGTTGTTTGGCTGCTTTGGTCCACTGTTTAATTTTCTGGTGCTGCGCACTCAGGATCTGTTTCAGCGCATCCACGGTGGCAACATCAAAAAATGGGTGTTGATTGGCGGATTAATCGGCGGACTCTGCGGCCTGCTGGGGCTGATGCAGTCCTCCACGGTGGGCGGTGGCTTTAACCTGATCCCTATCGCCGCTGCCGGTAATTTCTCCGTCGGCCTGCTGCTGTTTATCTTTATTGCCCGCGTGGTGACCACGCTGATCTGCTTCTCTTCCGGTGCGCCGGGCGGCATTTTCGCGCCGATGCTGGCGCTCGGCACGTTGTTGGGCACGGCCTTCGGCATGGCGGCGATTCCGCTGTTTCCGGCCTATCATCTGGATGCCGGTACTTTCGCCATTGCCGGCATGGGGGCGCTGCTCGCCGCCTCGGTGCGCGCGCCGCTGACCGGGATTGTGCTGGTGCTGGAGATGACCGATAACTATCAGCTCATTTTGCCAATGATTATTACCTGCCTTGGCGCAACACTACTGGCGCAATTCCTCGGCGGTAAGCCTTTGTATTCGACCATTCTGCAACGTACTCTGGCGAAGCAGGAGGCTGAGCAGGCGGCAAAAGCGCAACAGGCCCCCCGGGAGAATACTTGAACGATTTACCAGGGTATTAGATAATGGCTCAAAAGGTCCGGTTATTCTTTAACCGGCCGGAAGTATCAATGGGAGCAGAAAATGAGTGATGACGTAGCGTTGCCGCTGGAGTTTACCGAAGCCGCAGCCAACAAAGTAAAACATCTGATTGCGGATGAAGATAATCCGAACCTGAAACTGCGCGTGTACATCACCGGCGGTGGTTGCAGCGGTTTCCAGTATGGCTTCACCTTTGACGATCAGGTGAACGAAGGGGATATGACCATTGAGAAACAGGGCGTCGGCCTGGTGGTTGACCCGATGAGCCTGCAGTATCTGGTCGGCGGCTCTGTCGACTATACCGAAGGGCTGGAAGGTTCGCGCTTTATCGTGACCAATCCGAACGCGAAAAGCACCTGCGGCTGCGGCTCCTCGTTCAGCGTTTAAAGCGAGCTCTCTCCAGCGGGAGGGAGCAAACCCTAAAAACGGTAACCTTAAGGTTACCGTTTTGCTTTTATTAGCGTCCGTTATCGTCCAGCGCAAATGTCGGCAGCTTCAGATGCCAGCGGATCGCCGCCAGACGGATCACCAGGGTGACCACCATCCCCATCATTGCCGAATTCTCCAGTGGGAGATGAAAGGTGTCATGTGCCGTGGCGTGGACAATACCGCCGACGATACAGGCGGTGGCGTAGATCTCGGTGCGCAGGATCATGGGGATTTCGCGCGCCAGCACGTCGCGAATAATGCCGCCGCCCACGCCGGTTACTACGCCCATGCACACGGCCACTAGCGGGCCGCTGCCGGCGAGAAAGGCTTTATTCACGCCAATGCCGACAAACACCGCCAGACCGACGGCATCAAGGACCGGCAGGATCCATTTTGGCAGCCGGCGCGGCTGGCGAACCAGCAGGATGGTCAGCATGCTGGTGACCATCGCCACCACCAGATCGGTGGGATCTTTGACCCAGAACACCGGGCCATTCGCCAGCGCCATGTCGCGGATGGTCCCGCCGCCCACCGCCGTCACTACGCCTAACACCAACACGCCGAACGGATCCATTCGCAGCTTTCCGGCCAGCAGAACGCCGGAGATCGCGAAGACAGCTGTGCCAATAATATCCAGCCAATAGACAAGCATCGTTGATTCCCACTAAGCATCCGGGTTACCGGAGGTTATTTTACCTGGTCGAGCGCCGTACAAAGTTGTTTGGCGGCGAGGATAATACGTGGGCCTGCGCGTTCAAACCAGTCACTGTGTAACGCAATCAACGAAATGGTGAGCTGATGTTGCCAAAAGCGCTGGGCATCGGCAACGCGGCTGGCGTCGCCGGTCACCACAATCGCCTGCGGCTGGCGAGCCAGTACCTGCTCGCGACTCACCTGCGGCCAGGGAACACGGCTGGTGGTGAAGATATTTTCGCCGCCGCACAGTCTCAGCACCTGATCCTGAATCGAGCCGGGGCCGCTGGTGAACAGCGGCGTAGAGCCGAACTGCAGAAAGACGCGTTTCTTCGGCGCGTTGGCATAGCGCGCTTTCAGCGCATCGTATTCCTGCTGCATTGTCTGCGCCGCCTGCTGCGCTTTTTCCGGCTGCGGGCTCCACTGCGCCAGCTGACGCAGGGTGGCAATAATCTCTTCGATCGTTGAGGTCTGCACCCAGAGGACGTGAATACCCAGGGACTGCAGCTGGTTAACCTGGCGTTCGGCATTGCCGCCGCGCCAGGCCAGCACCACGTCTGGCTTGAGCGCCACGATGCGCTCCAGGTTCATCCCCTGCCAGCTGGCAACCTGTTCGATGGTTTTGGCCTGCGGAGGATAATCGGAATAGCTGCTCACCCCGACCGGCGTGATCCCGGCAGCAAAGGCCAGTTCGGTATTGGCAGGGGAGAGGGTGATCACCCGCGGCGCGGCCAGCAGCCACGCCGGGGCGAGTAACAGCAGCGCGGCAAACGCGAAGGATAGCGACTTAGCCACGTGCCAGGTTCTGTACCAGGTTTTCCACCATCAAAGTGGACTGTCTGGCGGCGACCGCGAGGAACTCCTCAAAGCTGAGGTGGGACTGCTGGTCGGCCACGTCGGAGATGGCGCGAACCACCACGAAGGGAACCTTAAAGTTATGGCAGACGTGAGCGATAGCGGTCGCTTCCATTTCCACGGCGATCGCCTGGGGGAAATTATGGCGGATTTTCGCCAGACCGACAGAGCCGTTAATGAAGGCATCACCGCTGACGATCAGGCCACGAACGGCGTTGAGATCTAACGCGTTAATGCAGCTCTCCGCGGCGGCCACCAGTTTTTCATCTGCTTTAAAGCCCGCCGGGCAGCCCGGGAGCTGGCCATATTCATAGCCGAAGGCGGTGACGTCGGCGTCGTGGTAGCGCGCTTCGTCGGAGACGACGATATCACCAACCTTCAGCGTCGGCGCGAGGCCGCCGGCAGAACCGGTATTAATGATCACGTCTGGCTGGCAACGCTCCAGCAGCAGGGTCGCGCCCATGGCCGCCGCTACTTTCCCGATCCCGGACTTCAGCAGAGCGACGTCAACGCCGTGAAGTTGGCCAGTATAGATTTCGCTTCCGCCAATGGTGATGGTCTGGCGGTTTTCGATTTTGTCGCGCAGAAGGGTAACTTCCTCTTCCATAGCGCCAATAATGCCAATTTTCATAGATTTACTCGCGATGTGTCAGGTTTAGTTGCATAGTTTATCATGCGCTTAAGGGGAAGCGTATTGCTCGCGCGGGAGAGGCTATGGCAAAGATTGATTTTCGCAACAAGATAAACTGGCGTCGACGCTTTCGTTCGCCGCCGCGGGTGGAGACGGAGCGTGACATCCTGCGGATCTTTGAAAGCGATCGGGGACGGATCGTCAATTCGCCGGCCATCCGCCGCCTGCAGCAAAAAACCCAGGTCTTCCCGCTGGAGCGCAACGCGGCGGTACGCACTCGCCTGACCCACTCGCTGGAGGTGCAGCAGGTGGGGCGCTATATTGCCAAAGAGGTGCTGAGCCGGCTGAAAGAGCTGAGGCTGCTGGAGGAGTATGGTCTGGAAGAGCTGACCGGGCCATTCGAGAGCGTGGTGGAGATGGCCTGCCTGATGCACGATATCGGCAACCCGCCGTTTGGCCATTTTGGCGAGGCGGCGATTAACGACTGGTTCCGTCAGCGCCTGACGCCCGGCGATGCGCTCGGGCAGCCGTTGTCCGAC